>Ga0325401_1000045_pt1 | contig 67940 bp, 65 predicted proteins | sample PopdelMetagenome_FD_205666 | JGI IMG/M metagenome (GOLD analysis project Ga0325401, IMG submission 205666) | Populus deltoides microbial communities from Bellville, Georgia, United States - Xylem-PdKOR-R2 | ecosystem: Host-associated > Plants > Phyllosphere > Stem > Wood/Secondary xylem | place...
CAGATAGTATCTTCAATCGAGTGAAGGTGGAGCCCATTAATCTACGCGTAGAATATCCGGTGTCACCTTCCTCTTAGGAATCTTTAGAAGCGCTTAGTACCTGTATAATAACTTCTGCTCGCCGGCGATATCCTGATTCCCCTCCAAGTAGCAAGAACAATATTAGTACCCTTCCAAATTGCGTACATGACTATTTAACTACCTCACAAACAGTTACTGCATAGCGGTAGTATCTCTTTGGACAAACAGTCTGATTAGTTTACAATACATACTGCAGACGTAAGCTATATTATCTGTCGCTACAGCATTGTAGCTAGCATAGCTTAACCAACAGCCAGATCTGTTTCGAGCCGATATCCTTCGAAATAGTTAACCAGCCCTCGGAGGCGCTTATCATTAAGTGTATAATGATAAGCGCCTCCGAGGGCTGATTGGCTTGCAACCGCCAAGTAACTCTTTTAAAAGAGTGCAAAGAAACTGGCTTAAGCACAAAGGTAGCAGTTGCTACATTGACTTAATCTGGATAGTTTCTAAAGCTGTACTAGTGGCGAATGTCATTCATAAATTCTTGAGAGTTGACTCTGCGCAAAACTAGAGCGTGGACACACAGGTTGATTTAGTAGCAGTGTCGTCGTTAGAAGTCTACTAAATACTTTGTAGGTTGTTTTGGTAGCAGTTGTAAAATACGACCCATGCAGGTTGTTTTGGTAGCAATTTGCTTATTTGGGTCAGCAAAGACATACTTATGATGATTGTACAGGTTGTTTTGGTAGCAGTTATATACTATTGGGGTCATTGTAAAAGAGGTTGTTTTGGTAGCACCCTCGTTTTTTAATGACTCTTTCTATGCTCCAAAAAGGGTTTTGTTTGATAACTTTAACAAAATGGGTATAAAATACTGATTAACAACAAGATCAAGTAAAAAAAAGTACAACGCATTTAATATTGGTTATGCTTTTTTGTACCTTCAACAGCTTGTAGTTACTGCTCCTAAAACAACCTTATTCATGAATTAGACTAGTCTTTTCCTTTACACTATCTTATATAGTTAAGGCTGGCCTAACTATATGGGAACTAGTGGTTTGTAGCAAAAAAGTGCTACCAAAACAACCCGATAATGCTACTAAAACAACCTATAACTGCTCCTAAAACAACCTGCTGTTGCTACTAAGACATCCTCAAAAGGAGGTAACTGCTACCAAAACAACCCGCACCTATGAATGATGCATCACACTCTGCTACCAAATCAACCTTATCTGGAGCTCAATCTTCGGAATCGGAAGTAGCAGTAGTAACGGTGAATGTTGACCCGGAGACTTTTATCAAGCAACACAATGCGTTGATCAATGCTTCCTTCAACCTGATTACGCTGGAGATGCGCTTGTTCGTAAGCTTGTTAGCTCGCATTCGACCAGATGACGAGTCCTTCCAATATCACTTCGTGCATACGCGAGAGCTTATTCCTGAGCGTAGTGGAGGGGCGATATACCAAGAGGTACGCCGTATGGTTGATTCAATTGGTGCGCAGATGCTAAAAATTGAACGCTTAGTAGAAGAAGGAGGTAAACTTAAGCGGCGTAAAAACCCGGATTATGAAGTAATTCCATTAATGGCTCGCGTCTACTACGACACACAAGCTGGTGGGGTCATTGCTTGCTTCAATCCCTTGATTGTTCCCTACTTGTTACGTCTGAAAACAAATGGAAACTTCACTTCTGCGCGTCTAAATCAGGTACGCAAGATCAAGAATCCCTATGGACACCGTATCTATTGGTGGTGTATGGAATGGGTAAACTTTGGCCGAAATGAACGCACTATTGATTTAGATAAGCTCAAGTTCATGCTAGGTATGACAAAGGGCGAGTACGAAGGGCGTTTTAATAATTTTAATAGCAAAGTTCTGCAAAAGGCTCAACAGGCTTGTTCAGAAACGGACTTACCCTTTACCTATCGCGTAAACCGGGAACGAGGGGCACCAGTGAGCATTACATTCCATTTTCAGTTGGTCACGCGAGAGAGTGCGACTGCTACCGAAACAACCTCCGAAGTACAGGTCCCTTCCACTTGGGAAGGGGAGCTATTGCGAGCTGGTATAGGGAAAGCAAGCTTGCCAATTATTCGCGCGCAACTTGCTGCTCAGGAATATGATGAAGGCTATCTATACTACGTGCTGCGTATCACGGAGAAGCAGCAGGCTCTGGGTAAGATCAAGAAATCGGCGAAAGATTACTTGTATAAAGGAATAATCGAAAAACATATGCTGCCCGATTACCTTAACCAAGCGTTGCCTGCTACTCCTGTGAAAACCTCTATACCGGTTAGTAGCACAAAGGCCCGTCCAAAGGTCGTTTTTCACTACTGGGAGATAGAAGGCTTTTACCAAGAGGAACAGAAAATCAAGCGATCAGCAGAAACGCTTCCCGAGTTCTTGGAGCGTAAGTACCTGTCTAAAGGCTTCCGGGTGGTAGAGGACGCTGGTAAGAAGTACGTTGTACGTGAAGCGCAGTAAGTTACCTCCCTCCTACTTGTCGGCTGTAACCAAGTAATATAGGGCCTAGTTATACTAGCCTTAATTGTATTTGATGTCTATTAATAACAAATGTATTCTAATACCAGTAAAGCTATCTGCTAAGATCTGAAAGTAACACTGCTGTTATAATAAGAACATGATACTTATGTTCTTATTTGGTTATGAGTAAAATCATCTTTATTGCTAAGGAAGGGTGATAATCAGTAACAGATGTCGAATACACTTTAGCTCATAACGTATTCATTTTTAAAACTATAACTGGTTGTTCCTCACCGATAACTAGGTGTATTTATACACCTAGTTATCGGTGAGGAACAACCAGTTATATTAAAAGTATAAATAACGCCTATAATTACACCTAATTCAAGGTGTAATTATAGGCGTTATTTATACTTCTTTTTGTCACGCTGGAGCTTCTCCTGCACAGCCTCTAGCAACCAATCTTGAGTTGATACACCTAGCTTGGGACTGGTCGGCTTACGTGGCCTTTTTGCCCGTAATGCGTCTATTTCCTGAAGCATACTGGAAGTGATGCGAATGTTGAAGTTCTTGATACGCTCAGGTTCCGACTCTTGCTTAGAGGCTGGGTCAGAGTTGACGATAGTACTCCCTCGATTAATAACTGCCTCTATTTTCTCTTCGTTGGGAGTAACCGCAGGTAGCGTAGTCCCAATGGGCTTCTTTACAGGAGGTTTTGAGATAGCCATGTTACTGCGTAATGTGACAGAATAATACTTCTAGTTCTGCTACTGCCTTCTCATCCACTGGTGTGGACTCAAAAACGGAAAGACCTTTACTGGCAGCGGTGGCGAAAGCTTTACGGTTCACAATAGGAAAATCAACGAAGTTCAACTCTTCATTCTCGCGCAGTACTTCCATCGCTTCCGCATTGTCTATTCCTCGCGTGTCTGCTTTGTTTAGGAAAGAATAAGTTTGTAAAGGAATTGTGCGCACTTCTTGCACCTCCGAGAGCAAGGCCAGCACCTTAGATAATGTCCATATTTCGTAGGAGCGCGGCGCAAATGGTAGAAGATATCGGTCAGAGACAAATAAGGCCGCTCTTTGACTGGATGTATCCCGTCCACCAGTATCGATGATGATGTGGCTGTACTTGGCTTTTAGTAGTTCCACTTGGCGTCTTACTAATGCGCCGGTAAGTTGTACTAGCGTGTAACCTAGTTCCCCTTGACGCGTTTCGCCACGCCAAGCTGTAAAATCGGAGGAGCTTTCTTGTTCGTCGGCATCCACAAGCAGCACATCGTGACCTTGCCGGGAGAGCCATACCGCAAGATTAGTTGAGATAGTAGACTTGCCGGTCCCTCCTTTTATACCCCCTACAGTGATGATCATACAGAACTAAATTTAGGTGTAAATATGGGTGCAAATATAAACCTAAATATGGTTGTTCTATACAACCTGTAATAAGGTTAAGATTTGGGTTGTAAATATAACCTCAAAACGTATATAAAAAAGGTGTAATTATATGTCTGCTGAAGACACTATTTCAGTGTGAAAGCAAGCGAATGTAAGGTGAGGAAATCAGTGTAAAAATACAACCATTTTAAGGTGTTAGAAAATGGCAAAATGTGTTGATTATGAAGTATTTACTTGATAATAATGATATAAAAAACGTTAATAAATTTGATGCATGATAGTAGTAATTATGCACAAAACGAATGAGGGTTAGCATATGAATATGAGCTTTATAAACGCGTAATATTCTACAAGTCAATACTCAATACTATTATAGTAGATTAGTTAGTTTGATATAAAGGTTGGTAACCGATAGAGATTGAAATAAATAACTAGATCAATTACTTCAATGCGAGGTTCAAACACTTACTATTATTACGTGTAGCAGAACTAGGTTGATTAGAGTCTCATGCCAACATCCCATTCTTATGGCGCTATCTAGATCATCTCGTCAAGTAACACCTCATCAAATAGCTTTCTAAATGACCGTATACTATGGTAGGAGAGGAGGAAGACGAAATATGTCATGAACAGCTAGGCTTCTATGGAGACCAGAGTAAAGTCTTATAGCTTGAAGCCATCCTAAGTCATCTGTTGATTTCTTCGTTACTCTAAATAGCTGAGTGCTATTATCGACCCGATATTGTTGCTGATCAACAGATGAGCTGCTACATCTCACAAAGCCCCTATCCTCACACGTGAGATCACTGATCTTGCCCGTCGGCGCACTTTGTGTAACGATTACAAGCACCTCTAGTAAGTCGTCTGTTCTACTTCACTAATAGAAGTAGAAGAAAATAGTATCTGATTTTTCTTGATAAGACCTCTTTTAGTGCCATTAAAATTAATTGCATTAAAAGATGTTTAAAGGAATAGTATGCAGGGGCTAATTCAGTATATAAAGTAAGATAATTGACTTATAAATAGCTATAAAGCTTGATAAGTCATTTTTAATTCCAGTTTTTGTTTCTGAAAAGAAATTGTAATATGCAGGCATAACCTGGTTGGATAACTATGCATATACACACATTCATGAGGGAGGACGGACAGAACCGATGTGTCCTGTTAAATCAAGACGAAACGATAGTGGACCTTCCTAGCCGTTTCGCTTTTTCCTTAGCCCGAAAAGCTAAATACAGTAAATGGACCATTAAAGAATACCTAAAAGTTCTGAAGCTCTTTTGTAAGGATCTACCACAGCTATGCACTAGCAGCCAACTGTCACTGGATAGCCGAATTGCCACGCTAGGAACTTCGGTAGTAGAAAACTGGATACTCACATTGCAGCAACGAGGACTAAGCGACAAAACAATACGACTGCGGGATGCCGTCCTGAAAAAGTTTATGGTCTGGTTAACTACTCACGAGGCAGGCCAAATTCGTTCAGCGCTTGATCATCCCTATTCAGACGGGTATCTAAAGACAGCCAAACCTCAGAATCTTGCTCCGCGGTACCTGACTTATAAAGAGGTCGCTGAGTTTATCAAACACGGATTTCACAACGAAAGTGAAAGATGCCTCATTCATTTTATGCATGATACAGGCGTTCGGGTGTCGGAGATACCCAGGGTTTACCAAGTCGATCTGCCCGACCCGAATCATTATCCGACGGGTACTATGTACTTTCCACTTTTCATCCGTGGCGCTAAAGGTCGCGGAGGTACTATTAAGGAACGCTATACCATCATTAGTCTGCCAACGCTTGAGCGACTATTCCGGTTACACAACAATTGGAAGGTATACCGGAGCGCCTTACACCATTATCCTAGTGATAAAATGCCAGCCTTCTTAAATGTGCTAGGCAAACCAATCACAACTGGCGCCATTCAGAAGCAAATGTATACGGCTACGAAGCGTCTGCAGCGTTCGGGACTGCTGACGAAAAACGTTACCCCGCATGTTCTTCGCCATAGTATGGCCTTTTCAATTCTGTGTTCTGAACACGGTGGTAATTATCCGGAAAAAGCGGTGGTTTGCCAACGAGCTTTAGGGCACAACAGCATCCGATCAACGGAAATTTATACCGCGATTCCAGCTGCGGTGATTGCGCATTTGCAGCAAGTGAACGAGCAGCACGAGATACAGCTGCGCTATGTCGAATCGCAGTACGTCTACGAGTATAGTTTTAAGCCCCAGCGCGATCACACTGAATACCGGGGACATGGGTCGAGCTCCTCACACCGACGTAACCGATGAATATTCCCTCTCCGTCGCAGACGTCGTTTCCAACTGAGGTAATACAGTTGCCCGAGCCAAGTATAGATGAACCACTACTACAACTTGATTTTATCTTTCAGCGCGTAGCCTTGGTGACGCCTAAAAGCCGGACAAAAATACTGACTGCCCTGGGCTTTTATAAACGTTACCTAGCCCAGACCTCGAATTACGATCCTGAGCTAGCGCATAAGCAACTTTTCTATATCGCGGAGCAATGGGACAGCTTTGCCTTGATAAAAGTGCAAAGCTACTTGAGAACCACTAATACCGAAGGTAATCTCACGCGTCTGACTTCTGGTACAATTACCAATCTCGTTGGCGCACTACGAAAAGTAATGCGGTACGCAAACAAACACCACCTCACTTCTGCGGGCGACATGTTGTGCACGCCCAGTCCTGCTGTGTACCGAGAAACGGCTCGTGCTACAGCATACACAATCGAGGAACAAGAGGTAATCAACCAGTGGCTTTCTACTCAACTGGAACGAGCTTACGCGGTAATCCAATCTAAAGGCTATCAACGTACTGGTGTGGGACGCGATCCTCGCTTGTTACGCTCCCAGCAGAACCAGTCTTTACCGCAGCCGCGGACTAGATTTGGCTGGTACAACGAAGCCAATCTGCGTTGGTATTTTGAAAATATAATGCAGTGCCAGGCGGATTATAGAGCAGTTCCTGCCTCAGACCATCCTCATTATCTATTCTATTACCATGCTGCTCGTCGGCCGGGAGGCTACAAGCGATTATTTAAATCCTGGCAAATCAAACCTCTCATTATTCTAGATGTGATGATGCCGCTTGCCATGAAACTCTGTGCAGTAACGGGCCTAAATCCTGACTCACTGTGGAGTCTGACGGTGGATTGCTTTCAAGAAAAGCATCCCTTAACGGGGTTGGCTTACCTACAATATTTTAAGGGCCGTAGTCGCGGTAATATGGAACTGCATTTGAGCTTGTATGCGAAGGACGTAGTGATTCGCGAATTTAAAGAGGCCCAAGCGCGCATGATTCGCGAAACTATTGCGATGATTCGACAAGCATCCTCCCTCATACGGGATCAAGCGTCTCTAGAGAATCAAAAGAGACTCTTCCTCTATCAATGTTCATGCTCCACGAAAATCGGCTCAGTTCAACACATCCATAATGATATTGCATCCAAGTGGTGCCGCGCGCAGGTTATTGCCTCAAACCTACATGTAGGGACCCGGAAACGTCTAGTACTCTCTATGATCCGGTTCCGGCCTACTTTGATAACGGAGATGGTCAATGAAGGGATAGATATTCCAGAAATACAAGATTTTTGTGGGCATAAATCACTGATAACTACACTCGATTATCTTGATAAAAACCACCTTAGTAACGAAGCACACAATGCCATCGCAACTTCGTTACAAGTGATTCACGACAATCAAGTTTGGGAGCGCATGTCCCAGCCTGTATATCTACAACCGTCACAGCGTGAGGCAAACGCCGTATTATTCAAGGGAGTATTGGCCGATTGCCGAAACGTCTTTGATCCTCCTGAAGAAGTCAAACGACAGAAAGAGTACCAGCCAGCACAAGCCTGTACGCGCCATAACATGTGCTTGTTCTGTAAGAACGTTGTGGTGATGCGTCATCACTTACCCACGCTGATTGTATACCAACGTCAAATTCAGCATGCGCTAAATCTCAACCCAACGGGTCTACCTAACACACACTATTATCGGCGCACGCTAACCCTTTTAAACAGTATACTGGATCCGGCTCTGTCGGAGTTTTCGCAGGAAGAAATAGTCCATGCACAATCAGTTGCGGAGTATATGGATGAATTTATCGATCCAGCAGTATATCACCCGGCACTCTAACCACCTTACTATGCCAATCCCTGCACAGACGTGGCAAGAGTGGAAACACCTAGCCGAAGGAAACTTGCAAATTACTGAACACCTGCCGATTTCGCACCGAAGCACTTTCGGTGATGGCATTTGGGATTTCTATGATCCGACCAATATCCGTAATCTGGGCAAATCCGCCAGCCTCTATCAGATCAGTTGGCAGGCATATGAAGGCGTTCTGCCTCAGGAGATAATACATAGTGTTAAAGTCCTGGGAGTTTTCCTCGTGCATTACCCGACAACTTTACACATCTTTCGAAAGGCGCAGCGCCAAGGATTGGTACCAGCTACCTATTGCAAGTATCTGGCGGACTTATTACGCTTTTTGAAAGAACTCTGTTCTCAAAGTAAACTAGCCGCTGGTTGTCTTCAGACGTTAAGTGATTTTACTGTCGAGGATATAGCAAGGACTCTTGCGACCCGGCAGTTCGACCGCATTTGGCCCCGTCATATCTGCAAGTTGTTCCAAGCGTTTACCAACCCGCTTATCCGACCTTATCTACCATCCGGAAAGGATCTATCGTGGACCGAGCATGATTTAGCTACGCTAGAGTGCAATCCATATAGTGGTGCCCAGCAGGGCAAAAAAGAAGTCTATCGAGACAAGCCATTGCCAGATGCATTATTGAATTTATTGGTTCAAGTGGCTACTGAGGATGTCCTTCTATTTTTGGCTCAGTTGCGCCGCTCACCTGTCACTTCCATTCCAAATATACCGAGTGCGAAGAAGAAATGGCTTATTCATCGTCCTGACTTCGAGCAAGTTTACTCTGCCTTCGTAACAGTGACAAATGCCCGCTACGATGCTAGGCGTAAGACGGGAAAGTCAACTAATATTACTCGTCTATGGGAAGAATACAAACAAAAGTTTGCTGTCTCCTATCGGGAGGTTCGAGTAGCCATTACTCGCCTCCTGATGGCGGCCAGATACCTGCTATTACAATTCACCGGCTTACGCTATAGCGAAGCAGTTCAGTTACAGATTGGCTGCGTGCAAACCTTAGCATCCGGGGAGCATGTAATCAAAGCAACCGTGATTAAGGGGCGTACGATGAATTTGTTACGAGATGTTGATTACTGGCTCGCCTGTCCCATAGTGCGTGATGCGGTGTCTGTACTAGAAGAACTGACTCCTCTCACTCAAAGCCCTTACTTGTTCGCGTCCAACGACTACGTGGCAGCCCGAAAAAAGCTGTCCCCAGTAACCAACGAGCGTTTCAGGGACTTCTTGAATGCCTATCTCTATGATATAGATGAGCAACAGAAATTCTGTAAGCCGGTGTCAAACTATGCATTCCGATGCAAAGGTGTGCTGCCTCCTTACTGGTTGGGTACACATCGTTTGCGGCATACCTTATCGCTTCAGATGTGTCGTGCAGACTTAGGTATTCCTTTCATTAGCTTTCACTTAAAGCATGTGTACCATGGCTATAAACGCTTAGAATCAGTACAAGATGTGACCTTGGGGTATGGTGGCATTGGGGACGAGCTTTTCAACAATGCTACTAGCCGGCGTCAGGCACATCGAGAAAAAGTACAAGCCTTATATCATCCTGATGCCCCCGTTACAGGGCCAGGTGCTAAGGAGTTTAAGGAGAATCGTAAAGTGTATTTCACTGGTATGATGGCGGCAGGATGGCAGCTTGACGAAATCATGGAACAGCTTGTAAATCAGGGAATGCTATTAGCAGATGTCGGATTAGGATATTGCCAAGGACGACGAGAAATTCAACAAGATGACGGCAGTAGAACGCCTCCTCCTTGCTTGGGTCAGCTTAAGTGCAATCCTAATCACTGTAAGAATGCTATAATTCCACCCTCAAAAATTCCTATCTGGACTCAAGTTTATAAAGAAAATAAACGGCACTTGCAAGACCCTCTTCTGGCACACGCTAGAACTGAATATCAGTATTTTATGGAAGAAGCCCAGCAAGTTTTGTTTCAGTTAGGTGTGAAAGTTGAAGAACTATGAAATATACTATTCCTGCTTTCGTTACACAACATTCTAAGCGGCCAGTAGACTGGGTTGAATTACATGATCGGCTACCCATCGATGGTGCTCCACTTGCGTACCATGACCGCAATCAACGGGATTGGTGGAAACTGAATGTAAGAATCCGAGAGTTAATCAAAGTGACGGAGGAACATGTGGTGCGTGAAATAAAGGTGGGCATTACTCCCTCTGTTCGTATCGTATCGTGGGCACGATGGGCGAAAATATTATCCTGTGATCGGGCAACACTCAAACATCGTAACCGCTATCATTGGGTGGATGCTCACAGAACGCGCTTGTTATTACTAATCCAGTCGGCCAAACAGCAGGCAGGGCTACCGAGTCTGCCTCCTATATCTCTTGCTTCACAAATAGAAGAGCTGGAAGATCGTCTGAATAAACAGCGCAACCACACTGCGCACTGGTACGAAAAGTATCTCCTTCTTGAGCAGGAGGTACATGAGCAAAATAACATAATACGACTGCAAGGCCAAAAAATAGAGCGGCTCCTGGCCCACAAGGCTAGCCGTACTAAGCAACTTGCAAAATGATGATTACGCCATAGTTGCGTAAGTCATTGATTTACAACGTACTCATCAGTATTTTGCTCTTGCAAAGTGCGTTTTGTCGGAGCAAAAACAAAGTGGTGAATACGGTAGAAACAGCGCTACTGAAATTTCCCGGGTTTGTCGTTTCAAAAACTGTTACTAAGTAGACCGATTCAGTAGTGAGAGGACCTAGTTTGCTGTATCAAAAAGGAGCCTTTATTGAAACGCTACATTTAGCTCCGGCAAATCCAGTTCCAAGCGATGTTCTCTACAAACTCTTGCCGATCAACTATAAGCCGAGCTTTTGGGCGGCATTGTGCTGGCGGACGTTGTCCAGACGCGTGTAGCGGCGGATCATAGCCGTGGTCTTGTGCTTGGTCTGATTCATCACTTCTGCATCATCGGCCCCGTTGAGTTTGGCAATGGTGACAAAGGAAGCGCGCAGCGAGTGGGCGGTGTACTGCTTACCCAGGCGCAGCTGCACCAGTTCATTCAGACTGAAGGTGCTGAGCCGGCGCCGGCTCAGACGCTGACCTTTGTGAAAGGAAATAAACAGCGGCCCCTGGGTGCGGCCCTGCTGTTGCAGGTACTCCAGCCAGTCCTTGACCGCGCGCACCGGGCAGCTACGCCGATCAGGGGCGAAGAAGATGGCTTTCTCTTCGGCCTCGCCCTTCTGGTTAGTTTTGCTGTGCGGCAACTCCACCACGAGGCCATCTTCGTCGAAGCGCAAATGCTCGATATCAATACTGGCGAGCTCATCGCGGCGAAAAGCCCCGGCCAACCCCAGCAGTAACAGGGCCCGGTCGCGCACACCGTCGGGCCGCGCTAGGTCGATGCTCAGTAGCATACGCTTGAAGTAAGCGAGGGTAAAGGCGGGGGCTTGCTTCTGGCGCACGCCTTTCTCGCGACTAATGCCTTCCAGGAGTTCTTTGAACTGCCGGTCATCGGTGGGCGTGGGCAGGCGAGCAAGTTGATGGGCTTTGCTGATCGCGGCGCAGTGGCGCTGGATGGTGGCCACCTTCTTACCCGCGTCCGCTAGCGAGGTGACGAAGGCAGCCAGCGTGGCCACGTCGGCCGGCAGCGACGGGCGGCCATGCTGCTGACACCAAGTAGTGAAGCGCAGCCAGTCGCCGGCATAAGCCCGTTGCGTGTTAGCCGCTCCGCGCTGGCCGGTCGTAACGTAACGCGCGGCCGACTCGGCATAGTCGTCGATGCTGCGCACGGTACCCAGCTCGTGGGAGGGCAGAACCGAAAGGGAAGTAGAACCGGACGACATAACCAGCGGACGAAATGAAGGGATGCTTATATACTAAGGAGTAGGAAGGGGGAAACGTGTCGCTCGGCATACTTTCAGCCGACAATTCGAAAGCGCTCCGAAGGTAGGAAAATTACCCTCGATAAGTAAAGGTTATCGAGGGTAATTATAGAATAATTATAAAAATCTTAATTAAAGACAAATATTATGATTAAGTACTATAACTATAGTAAAAAGTGATATTTTGTTGGTATGACTTACTTTGGAGTCTGGCGCAGAGAACAACTACTCCGTTTTCGTACGAGTATTGTTCGAGCTGCGGCATTTAAGTCAAAACAGTCATCGGCTAAGAGTAGCGTAGCTTCTACATTTTTGTCTAGACTAGCATCACTGTTGCCGCGTAAGAACGAGCGTTCTGGAGCCTGTGTTAGGTAGTTTTAGGTCTTAGTACTGTATTTATCATCCATGGATCACGTATTGTATCTGCGTGCTTCCATTTCTAGGGTATTAGTTGAAGGAGGCAGGATACATCAGTTTCTGTAGCAAGAAATCACGGTGTGGCTAGGTACATTGAGGTCGAAAAGTGGCACAAGAACGACCGCCTCGACATGGCGAGAAGTACTGCTCAGAGCAAATTGATTGGGGCAGTGATCGTGGTGACTAAAATGTCGCCTCTGGTCCGTAATGTATACTTCACCTCTGGGCTGATGCAGGAGTGAGTGTACTTCACGGCTTATGCTATTTCTTATGCTGATGAGTTTACCAGCAACATTTTAAAGAATCCGATTCTTGCCACTGTTTCACCAAGTTATGATCGAGCTGCTGGAGTCAAGCCCCATGAGAGAGAAATATCATATCGCATTTGATCATATGGTTAGGTAACATATTTAATACTTATTTTGAAACCTATTAGGTAATATATTATTTGTATCTTTGAGTCATGAAGGTAGAACCATTCGATGTATTAGTAGAACGAACAGCTACAGGCTACCACGCCCGCAGCATATTTAGCAACCACTCTGCTTCCGACGAATCGTTATCGGAAGTCAAGGAAAGCATCCGCAAGGTGATAAGCTATTATCGCTTTGGTAATGAGGAAGAGCAGAAAATGGGCGCTCTTCGTTTCACCTATACATTGGCTAGCCTATTCGGCAAGGATTCGATCTTGAATGCCAAGGCACTAGCCGAGCGCATCGGCATGAACCCGGGCTTGCTGTCACAGTACATCTCAGGAGCTAAAATCCCTTCTGAAGCGCAATTGCAGCGCATTATGGAGGGTGTTCGTGCGGCAGGCGCAGAGTTGGCACGCCTGCAGGCGGTCATTGCGACGCCTAGCGCCCGGGAACGGGAAGTGTGGCTACCAGCTTCGGAGCCGCAAGAAACTCGCGAAGCGGTCTTAACCGCTTTCCTTCTTGACTACCGCGATGATTGCAACTTTTCCTATAGTAGTAAGAACCAAGGATTCAGCTTCCGGATTACGGCTTTCACGGATGACAAACCTCATCCCACCCTTTCCATCGGACTACCAGCAGACCACCAGGAAGCAGTTAAAATAGCGGAGGCCTTAGACAAAGTAGTAGAGGATGTATTGGAGCTGCGATACAATCTAGCGGAGCGGAAGACAACAGATTGGAAAACCGGAGAAACCATCTATCCAGTCCTACGCCAGCGTGGCCAGGCTTACAAGCTGTTTATGATTGACGCCTTCCTTAAGCTCTACCAAGGCTACACACCTGAAATGGTATCCACTGATGCTGCATTTCTCATTAAAGCCACATCCAAGGATGAGGTCCGGAATGGCAAAGCAACTTTGATTCTGAACTACAACCCTAAGCGCAAGGACGAGCAAGAAGCGTTTGAGGAAGCCGTTAATACCTTTCCTAAGCGCTTTCCAGCAGAGTAGGTACCTACTAATCGTGAACCGGTATCCTGACTTTCTCAATTAGTAGCCATATCCTACTGCTGCTACCGCATGTCCAGCGGAAAAAAGAAAAGGACGCGAATCAGGCGACCTTTTCTTTTAGGAGTAACCCTTAAATTTTTACCGCTCATAGATGGCAATAATTCTGGTGATGACAACCGGCAAGTGGGCCAACGGGCGCAAGCGTCAGATCCTGGTCGACATGAGTGGGCGCATCTGGTAAGCGCTCGTGGACGCAGCCAACGGCCACAACATCGCCGTCGCCTTCTGCTACACCGGCCCTGGTGGGCGTGGCGTCTGCGCGCGGTGCTGACCGACAACGGTTATCAGGGCCGCTTTGCCCGTCACCTAGCTCATCTCGGCGTGCGGCACGAACTGGCGAGTAAGCCGCCGTCGTTAAGGGGGCGTGCCCGTGGTCCAACGCTGAGTCGTAGAACGCACGTTTACTTAGCTCACCAGTTTTCGCCGCCTCGCCATCTATTATGAGCACACCCCGGCTAGTCATGTCACTTATTTGCTGCTCGCCAACATCAGTTTATGTATCAACCGGTCGCTATAGTTCCTTAACACCCTCTTATTCAACCCACGAGTTTATTAAATTTCATTTGAGACCTGCTTGTCAGGTATGCTTGATAATAGCTCGAAGTTTTCAACAAATAGCACCGACCATCAACAACGAACCCATCCAAATTATGTTTGATAGTATATGTTGAAAGGTCATCAATTTTATTTATAAATCCTCTTCCATTGAAGTTTAATGAAGTGTTGCACAAGACTCCATATCCAGTAAGATCTTTGAAAGCTATAAGCAATTTATGTAAGGCACTGTTTGTCGAACCTGAAACTGTTTGAATGCGAGCTGTCCGATTTACATGAGTTACTGCTGCTAAGGCCTCTGTATTTGCGGTATAGGTATAAAGCATATATGGACTTGGGTGATCGCACCCAAACCATTGATAAGCGTCTTCCTCTAAACACACCGGAGCAATTGGACGAAACTGTTCGCGTTGCTTGATTTCATTCAGACGTGTTTTTGTTCTTTCACTGAAAGGTGCTGCTATTATGGAACGATTTCCAAGTGCCCTGGGCCCAATTTCGTACTTATCATTTACCCACCCCAGAATCAAATTATGTGCAAGAATATCAGGAGAAAGGTCAACTAATTTCCGGACAAGACACCAGGTACAGCGTGAGGTCGTGGCGGCTACGCTCTTGTTGCGGCTTGGCGGCGGGCCGCAGCGTCACGTGGAAGTGCGCCGGCTGGGTGGTGCCCACTTCCAGCCAGTTGCAGTCCTGGTTGTTGTAAGTGTCTACGCGCTCGGCTACCTGAAATGCCAGCTCGGTACCCTGGTTACCCCACAACGCCACGCGCTGGCCGAGCGTGGGGTACGAGGCCGCCCAAGTGCGGTCGGAGGCCGAAAGGGGCAACTGGGTGCAGGGGCGGCCACCACCAGCAGCGAGAGTAGCTTACGCATCGGCCACTTCGGAGCCGCAGAATTGCGCGTGGGTACCGTTGGCGCGGCGTTGGGCCTGCATGTCGTCCCAGCCCGCGCGCAGGGCCTCGGCCAGCTCGCCCAGGCCATCCTTTACCGTTTGGTTGAGGGCCGGCCACTCTTCGGCGGGTACCAGGGCTAGGCCGGGGTAGATGAGGGCAAAGTCAGGCGCCGCCGGGTTATCGGTCCGCACCCGCTCGATGGTGCCCAGCCAGCGCGCCTGCGAGCAGCCCGCGTAGCCATTGAAGTACGGGCCGGCCAGGTCCATAAAGGCGCGGTGGGCACTGTTGAGCTCGAAAGCGGAGTCGAACATCTCGCCTACCTGCGCGGGGTCGAGCACCTGGTGCAGCAGCCGGGCGCGGTACTGCGCCTGGTAAAACCAGTAGAGGCCTTCGTCGTGCTGGCCTAGGTCGAACAGGCGCACGGCCAGCACAAACAGCGTGGTGGCTGGCTGGTAGGCCAGGGCCGGGCGCCACGCCTCGGCCATCACGCCAATGGTATCGGGCGTGGCTACCGCCAACGCCTCGCTCAGCGGTCCCACGTTGATTTCCGGGCCTTCGGAGCTGTAGTAGGGCGTAACATAGAACGGAATGGGCGCGGCCAGACCGGGCGGCAAAGAGGAGGAAACAGCCATAAGTATAACAGGATAAATGTCAACCGCTATACGCAAGTGGTTGAGCCCGTGGCTGACGCCCTAGGGGAAAGGCCAGCGTAAACCTCGGCTGGTTACGTGCGTATGCCCGGGAAGCCATTCGCTTTTTTTGCTATGATGAAGCTTGCTTATTTGCTGCTCGGCGCGGCCCTGCTGCTGCACCGCCCGGCCCAGGCCCAGGACATTGGCCCCGCCCTCGACATGACCCTGATGGCTGGCTGGACCGGCAACGCGGCCATGTACGCCGAACTTGAGAAACGGGCTGGCTCGGCCAAGGGTAGCCCCAGCAGCGTGGCGGCTACCAGCGCCACCAGCTTTGCCTACCACTCTACGCCCAGCACCCGCGCCCGGGCCGTGGAGCAGGTAGCCAACCGGGTGCGGCCCACCACCCCGCAGCTCGCTCAGGTTATTACCACGGCGTTCGGGCCGGGCAAAACCGATTTTGAAACTACCTACGCCCAGCTAATCGACGGCACGGGCCTGCGCTCCAATAACGCGGCCGATGCCATGACGACTTACCTGCTGGTGGGCTACGCCATTGTACACAACTTGCAGGACGACAAGGACATCACGCCGGCTATGGCGCGGGGCTTGCGCCAGCAGGTGCAAAGCATCCTAGCCGACACCCCCCAGCTCAAGCCTGGCGACCCGGTGGCCGCCGCCCGCCTGGGCGAGGAAATGAAGCTGCAAGCCGTGGTGCTGCAAGGCGGCTGGCAGTCGGCCGCGAAAGAAGACAAGCTGCCTGCCTACCAGCAGCAAACGGCGCAGCTGTTTAAAACTTCCTACGGGCTCGACCTGCGCGCCCTACGCCTCACGGCCCAGGGCTTTGCCAAGCGCTAGCCCGCCTCCCCGCCAAGCCCTAGCCGCGCGGCTTCGCACCCACCTGCAACGCCTGCTCCGCACCCGGCATCTACTGCTGCCTATTCCCGCCGAGCGCCCGGCTACCTCCTAGCTGCTTTCGCACAGCGGCGGCGCCCCCTATTTGGAAGCTGGCGAAAGCTGGCCGACCAACCCTGAAACCGGCTAGCCGTTAGAGCTGATTTTTCAGCTGGTGAGCTTGGCTGGCGAGCTGCCCTGGCTTTTTAAGGCACGGGTGGTGCAGTTTTACTACAACTACCCCTGGGGCGAGCTACCCTACGACGACAGCTACCCCGTCGATTTTCAAGTGAAAACCTACCGGCGCATTTGCCCCGAACGGCAAGTGCAACTCCCCCGCCCGGCCATGCTGCCGGCGCTGGCTTTCACGAAGCTACGCACCCAGCCCGCTCCCTCCCTACCCAATGACTAGCGCACCGCGTACCACGAGGCCGTAACCGAGCTGGCCGGCGAGCCCGACCTAGGCTCCTGGGTGGGCGGCTACGCGCAATGGCTGCTAGGGGCTTATCCCACGGGCACCTTCTGGCTGCAATTTGATAGTACCGACGACTTCGCTTGGGGCGACGCGGGGCTGCTGTATTTCTGCGTCGACGGGAATGACCCGGTTACCATTTCCTTTCAGCTGCAAAGCTGCTAGCAGGCCCGGCAGCGCGCCTGCTTCGTCATCAACTATCTCATCTTTGGCCAATTAGATAATTAGCAAATCTCTTTTAACTGCTTACCCCTCCCTAGCTTTCATGCGTTCGTTTTGCTTTTTTGCCCTACCCTATCACTTCAGGGCCCTAGGGGCGCTGGTCGGCCTGCTCTCACTACTACCGCTGGCTACGCTGGCCCAGACTACCCCGCCGAGCACTGATTACTACCCCGCCCTCAAGAGCAAAAACGTGAGCACCTTGTGGCTGGCAATTCGCCGGGTGCACCCTGATAAGGAGATGCAAGCGGCTGACGTGGCGCCCAACGAGCCGTTTCCTGACCCCATTGGCTTCATCGGGCCCACTTACCAGCGGTTTTACCTGCACTACACCAGCATCCGGCCGGATGCGGCCAACCCTTACGTGTACCGGGTAGCGGGCAAAACGCGGGTGAAGAACAACATTTGCGCCTTTACGGGCACTATTACGGTGACGAAGGCCCGGCTGTATAAGGAACCCAATATCGAGTATCCGCAGTACCGGGAGGGGGAACTTACGTGCCAGGTAGCGCTGGCCGAAGACCGGCAGCAGCCCGGCAGCGGCATCATCCGGGGTACGCTCACCACCTATTTCTACGTCGATAAACAGGGCCAGCCGCAGTACAACTTGCTGGAAATGTTTGCCGACGGCTTTAGCAACAACGAGTGCGTGGGTACCTGGACCAGCTACACCGGCAGCCCGCCCAAAACCTGCAACTGGAGTGATTTTTTCATTCCCAAAGCCGACGCACTGCGTTTCACCGACACCGAGTTTCAGATTGAGCCCAAGTACCGCGCCAACGGCTGGCAAACGTATCAGACGGTGCTCATCGGCGATGCCCGGGACCCTAGGTATAAGAAAGCCCTGGCCGAGGAAAAACGAGCGTGGTGGAAATAAGGGCGCTAGCCCAGCAACGCCCGCAAGCGACGCCGCAGCAGCGGCAAGCCGTAAGTGAGCCAGAAGTCGGCATCAACGTAGCCGCTGCCCATGCCGCCGTGCGCGTAGCGGGGCACGAACGTGTGGCGGCCCGTGCGCGGTGCTTCGCCCACCAGTTGCGCATAAAGGCTTGTTAGCAAGCTATCTACTGCGGCCGGGCTGGTTGGCAACGGCTGCGCGGCCAGGGCCTGCGTTAGCTCTTGCCAGAGGTAGGGGTCGCCGCGCAGGCCCCAGCGCGCAGGCGGCGGCTGGCAAACGGCGCGTAGGCTAGCGGCGTCCATAGGGCTTAGTGCATACAGCCAAACCATACGGCTGTGCGCTTGGCGTAGGCGGCGGGGTAGGCGCGTTGCACGCGGGCCAGCGTCTGGCGCAAGGTGGGTGAGTTGGGCGGGGCTAGGGCCGCTACCACGATGTAGTAGCTCTTGGCGAAGCCCCGGTAGCCATCAGAAAACTCGATGGAAACGAAGTCGCTGTTCTCGGCTTGTCCCTGCCCCCTGGGTACGTAGCACGGGTAGTCGTAGCCGCCGCCCTCGCAGTCGGCCTTACTAGCACTCAGGCCCGTTGCTTTATGGGGCTGGTAACCCGCCAGCTTGAGCGGGCGGCCCAGCTGGGCGGCGGCCTGCTTAGCCCCCGCCAGGGCGGCGGCGTAGTCGCGGGTGCTTTGCAGGATGACGATGTCCTTCGGCACCTCTGTATTGTAGTTCGTTTGGGCCAGGACGGGGGCGGTGCCCGCCAGCAGGCTGGTAAGCAAGAGGTGAAGGCGCATAAGAGTAAGCTGTAGCCGGCTATTCGGGGAAGGGGGCGGAAAAGTTGCCAGCAAAGAAAATTTCCGACACGTAGTCGAACGGCGTGGCGCTGGCGTGGCACTAACCGGCCCTGGCGCGGGCTACCAGTTGCTCGTTGCAGTTGCCCTTTGACCTAACCGTTTAACCACGGCCGATAATTTACGTTGAGAAGTACGCTACAGAGGCTGCTAGTAGCTGTTTGGTCCCTTTTTCTCTGGTCAGAATGAAAATCCTCCTCGCGCTAGCGGCCTTCACCAGTCTGCTGGTGGCTGCCCCCACCGCTCAAGCCCAATACGAAGGCGTATTGGGCAGCCCAGCCGATTACGTAGCGTATTCCGGCGTCATTTCAGATTCTGCGCGCCCCGATAGCAAAGCCAAAACGGCTACTCGCTCCACAACCAACATCAACCTGGCGTACACGCCCACTCCGGCCCTACGCCAGCAAACCGTCGCTACGTATGTAGCTCGTATAAAAGCAACTAACCCAACTGCTGCCGCCACAGTGGCCGACAATCTGGCGCCGGGCAAAACGGAGTATAGTGCGCTGTACCGCGAACTTAATCAGGGAACGGGGCTACGCGAAAACGACGTGGCCGACATTATGGCTGCTTACATGATTGTGGGCTGGACGGTCGTCAATAACGTGCAGGATGGCAACGCCGTCACCGTCCCGATGGCCCGCCGCGTGCGGGCCCAGACGGCGAGCGTCCTCGCCAAAAACGCCAAACTGCGTACGCCCAGCGCCGTCGCGCAACTCGGCGAGCAGTTCAAGCTCACTGCCGTGATGCTGCAAATAGGCTGGATGCGGGCGGTGAAAGACGGCACCGATGCCTCATTTCGCCAGCAAGTTGCGGCCCAATTTCAGAAGCAGTTTCACCTGAATTTAAGCCAGTTGAAACTGACCGAGCAGGGCTTGGCGAAGAAGTAAGGCGGCAATGGATCTGCTGGTAGCTACGGCCGCCAGCCACCACCATCGACCTGCTGGCTCTGGTGGCGCGGCGCGCCAGTGCAGGCCGCTTGTTCATGGCCTTGCTGAGCCGCAGCCAACTTGCACACAGTCTATTTACTCGCTGGAGGAGGCGTTGCAAATCCGGCAGTAGCCCAGCGGCCCGCCCGCCTAGCTCATTGGGGCTGTGCTACCTAAGCAAAATACGCTGCTCGTAGGTTGGTTGAGGTATTATTGCCGGGTTGGTCTACCTTTACCAAGCTCATCTTTAGTAAGCCAAATGGTTTTTAGTCCCCCTTTTAGTTGATGTCTTTTCGCACCACCTGCTTGGTCGTAGGGGCGGTGGCCTCGCTAGCCAGCTGCACCGACCAGCCCGCCACTACTACGCCACCGGCCGCGGCCGCCCCCTCCCCGGCTGCTACGCCACCGGCGGCTACCCCCGCCACCACCCGCTACGCCGGCGAGTACCGCTGGCGCGTGGCCGACAAAGCTGATATGGGCGGCACCCTGACGGTGTACCCCGAGTCGGATTCGACCATCTTATTTGATTTGGATTCGAACAGTGGGGAGCCGGCGTACAACATGGCCGGTGCCTTTGGCCGCGCCCACCTGCGGGGCGACACGGCCACGTACTTTGGCAAAGCCCCGGAGGACGAGTACGGCTGCCGGCTCAAAATTGGCTTTTCGCCCCAAGCGGCGACGGTGATACTGGTAAATAGAGGGCAAAACGACTGCTATTTCGGCAACAGCTTTACCCCAGAGGCTACCTACCGGCGCACGAGCCACACCATTCCGCAATGGGTAATTAGCGAAGGCAGCGACACCCTGCACTTTGCCCACCTGCCGCCCGATGCGCTAAAGGACAGCCATTAACCATTGCGGTTCTCACTAGCAACCAGCCCCAGCGGCCGGGATTCGTAATAACTGCCTTCAACGCAAGTCCAACACTCACCTCTTTTCTATGAGACTATCTTTACGCCCAGCGCTGCTTTTGCTGCTGGCCGGTTGCCATCCTGATCAGCCCGCCAGTACCCCAGCTGCTTCCCAGTCGCCGGCTGCTGCGCCAGTGGCGAGTGCCCCCAACGACACGCTGGCTGTGGCCGACTCAACGGGCCGTCGGGTAGCCATCCTGTCCCTGCGCTCCAGCACCAAGGCCAAATTTGCTAAGCTGCCCGCTGGCCCGCTGCCCGCCCGCCCCTTCTACCAGAAGAACCAGTCAGACGCCCCCCTGCCCCCCGACGGCCGGGTACAGCGCCGGGGCGACTTACTTATCCTGCATCCCGCCCAGGGTTCGGCCGTGACGCTCAAGCCCGAACCCTCGTCGGAGGAGGGCCCCGAAGGCAGAGAAATCGGCTATTTCTACTGGGGTAGCCTGCCGCAGGTGCGCCAATGGGTGGTGGATGTAATAACCGACGAAGGCTCGCTCGTGCTGCTGATAGACCAACGCACCGGCCGCCGTACCACCCTGCTGGGTACGCCCAGCGTCTCGCCCGATGGCCGTTACCTGCTCAGTGTGTGCGAGGATGTTACCAGCGGTGGCACGCCCACCGACCTCAGCCTCTACCGCTGCGGCAGCGACGCCCCGCAGCTCGTGTGGTCGCGCGACCCGCAGCGCTGGGGTCCTCGCGCCGCCCGCTGGCGCGATGCCCGCCACGTAGTACTGCTGCAAGCCCGTCCCGACCCGGACCCCGAGGCCGACGTGTCGCTTGCCCTCACTCGCGTGCCCCTCTCCTATGCCGAGCTAGAGCTACCCGCCCAGCCCTAGCGCGGCGGGGTAGTTTAGTAGGCGGCTCGCTGGGTCGGTGAAGCTACCCAGAAGCTGCTGGGACTATTGCTAATGAGCTGGCCACCTCTGCATAACGTCAGCAACGTACTTGAAAACACCTTTTTTCCTACGCCATGACACCTGTTCCGCCGCCGGCCTCGCCCCGCCGCAAGCTGTTAGTTTCGCTTTACAGCGTATACCTGTTGCTAGCTGGCGGCTATTTTATGTACAGCACCTTCACGCAGACTGGTCTAGATGGCTGGGTGCTGGAGCAGGAGCTGGAATGGTTCGGCAGCGCCTCCTGGCAGCTGACCATCCTGCTGCTGCTGGCGGTGGCCATGCTGCTGCCATTGGTGCTAGTAGCGACGTTTTTGCCCCGCAGCCAACGGGCGCAGTTGGCGGGGCCGCTGCTGCCGCCCCAGCCCGCCACGCCCATCACCTGGCCCAAACTGCTGCTGCTGGCCGCCGTGCCGCCGCTGCTGGCGTTGCCTACCTACTACTACGTGCAAGGCCAGGCCGAGCGCGACGAAAACCTTCCCGTGGTGCCGCTCGACCTCGTGGTTCGGCCCAACGCGCCCGTGCCGCCCGGCACCAAATACTCCCGGCTGCAAGCAGTGCTGCAAACCGACTACCAGTACGTGCTGCAAGAAACCAGCTACAGCCAGGTGCGCAAAACCGACCGCTACCTGCCCCTCACTGGCTCCGACTGGCAGCCCGGCCAACCCGTGCGGTTTTTTCTCGACACCAGCACCGATATGTATTTCGACGAGGCCAACCAGCGCAGCATTGCCTTAGACAACGCCACCCCGTTTCCGGCCACCTTCGGTGGGCAGCTCCACGCCGGCACGCTGCCCACGGTGGTGCAGCGCGAGTTTGCCCGGCACCGCGTAGTGGCGGCCGAGCCCTACTACGTGCTCGAAAACCTATATCTGCCCAACGGCCAGCCACCCCGCGCCGCCGCGCAGCAGTACTGGATTATTCGGGTGCTGGGAGTGGGCCTAGGGGCCGCCATCTTGGTGGGCGGCGGTTTGGGGATGATTATTCGGCGGCACAGGCATGCCCCGCCGCTAGTTGACCCGCGGGACCCGCGGTAGCTTGCGCAAGCAGATTACTCCGGCCAATTCAGCCTACTGGGGGCCGCTCGGCGGCAGACCCGCACGACCAGTGCCTTTCTACCTAGCTTCTATCCCCATGACAGCATGAAACAAGCCATTTTGCCGGTAAGCTTAAGCGTAGCGCTCAGACACTGGTGGCTGCATCTATGGACCGGTGCGCTCCTAACTGCCCTACCCCTTGCCATCGGAAAACTTATTGACTGGACCGACAGCAGTGGGGGCCGCCTGCTGCCGGAGAGTGGGCAAATATGGCTTGTGTGTTGTAGCGGCGCCGCAGGGGTTGGCTTGTTGCGCTTGCCCCTGCTATGGGGGCTTTTTTGGCTAGCCCAGCGGCAGCGCTGGCCGCTGGCTGCGTTGCTACTGGTCAGCGCCGCTTTATTTCTCGCTCCCATCCTGCTGCTACTGCCCGTTGGGAGCTTTGTGGCGGCTGTCGGGTTATTTTCCTTGCTAGTGAGCCTGCCTTTCTTGCTTACTTACGTACTAGCTACTTATTGGCTCCGGCGGTCTGTTTACGCTTCTCAAATGAGAGGCACTTAACAAGCTCATCAAGTAGCTGTTGCATTGACTATCTAACCTAGGTCGCGGCGGCTGGCTCAGCCCACTGCCCTCTCACCTAGCCCACACTGCTGCTGGCCGCCGAGTAGGCAACCCTAGGGCGCGCAGTCCCTCCGATGGAAGCAGGAAGCCGTCGTGCGGCCGGCCGTTTACCAGGTAGTCACCGTCGGTAAAGCGGCAGTCGTGGCTGCCTAGGTAGCCCAGCATGCCGTAATGCAGCGCCGCATAGTGGTGAAAGCCGGAGAGGTGGTGAAAGCGCTGGTTGCGCCCGGCCGTGGCCACCACAATGGTATCCGTCTTGCGAAACCGGACGAACGGCACGGCGATGTTGAAACCGGCCAGTGCCCCTTTCCCAGAGCGGTTTCGCACGGTGGTATCCCGCACTACCCGCCCACCCCGCACCAGATAGAAGGTCAGCGCCCGCAACTCGGCCGGAGCGAAGCCGCCGAAGGAGACGGTGGGGTGCTCGGTGATGTAGCGCGCGTTGTCGCAGAGAGTTGAATATCGCACCTCGTCTAGCGCGGCCTGCCGCGCCCGGCGCTGCTTCGACCAGTAGTAACCGCCGACCAGCCCCGTCACCGCGGCCAGTCCCAGGCAGCCCTTCAGAAGCCAGCTTTGTCGTGCGGAAATTGCCATAGCGTCGTTGTGGGCTGCAAAGTACGCCATTGGATGGTAGGCGGCTGGCTTGGTGGCGCTGTAACCTGCGCCTTACGCGGGTCGTTGGCCTACGGTAGGCCGGTAGTAACCTGCTTTTACTCGTCTTCTTGTCTACTATGACACGTTCCGTACTGCTGCCCGCCCTGGCCTTGCTGTTCGCCTGCCGCCCCGACGTCCCCACCGAGCGCTTGCCGAACGTGCCTCTGCTGGAGGCTGTGCCCGCCGGCTACCGCCCCGTGGCCCGGCAGGATACGCTGCCCAGCTACTGGGCCCCGCCGGAGGCCTACATCCACAATGAATTCGCCTTCACCCCAGCCCACCTAAGCCAGATAGTGCTGCGCGTGCAGCTAATACCCTCCGCCGCCACCCGGCGTGCGCCCCTCGATACGCTCACTTTTCACCGGGTCAATAGCGGTTACGGGCTGGGCCGGGAAAGCCTCAATTGGGTATTTGGCCCGCCCCGCTGGCTGACTTCGGCTCTGCTTGGCGAGCATGGCGAGGCAGTGAAGGTGTTCAGTGCCTACACTCACCCGCTGGTCATTACCGAAGAAGCCGTGAACAAGGCTGGTTACCGCTACTCTCGCAACCGCTACATCACCGACTACCCCTTCTGCCCGGTGGCCGTGGCCCGCCTGGGCGACTCAATCACCTACGTCCGCGCCTACCCGCTGCAAGCCAATCTTCCCCGGCCCGATACACTGTACGCCGCCGACCGCAACGGCCCCGCCCAGCGCCTGCCCCACGAGGCCGACCGCCTTGACACTACCCAGCAAGTCCTGCTGCGTTTCAGCCTGCACCAGTTGCGGCACTCCCCGAATCCAGCCGGCTACTAAGCAACTCTGTCGCATTGGCTACGCTTGCGCTGTTAATGGCCGGCTACTTGAATGCCCTGTCCAACCCAAGTAAGCGGCCGCTTGTGTGAGTCAAGACCCTGCTCGAGCAGCCTCGTGAGCTGTACCTCGGCCGCATAGCCTGATGCGGGGCTGGCTGCTGCCAGTGCCTGACAATGCGCTTGGTTTAACGGCGTGCTCTGGCTTGCTAGCGGCCTGCGGACAGCGCTTTTTGGCACGTCGCGGCTAATCCTTTGACCATAGTAGAGCAGGAAAGGTTGTCAGCCTACGCTATTTATTACCAATTATACAGGCAATTGCGCCTCTGCCAGTTGGCTTAGGCGGAAGCACTGGTTGCGTCGCAGGTGGGGCCTGCGTGGCTTGTTCGTACGCAGCGTCGCCCGGCGAGCCGGCTCACTTGCGCTCTACTACCGTGGCCCGGCGGGCGGCAGCTTGCAGGGCCTCAACCAGCGCTTCTACCTCCACGTATCGGAATTAACGCTCGCCCGCCACGGGCTACTGACAAAATAGGCCGGGGCCACCCCGACGAAGGTCTTCTTTGTTTATTTCGCATTGCCTATGAACTGCTTATGTACCGCGTTACTACTTACAGCCGGCCTATTAACCCTAGCCGGCTGCTCGTCGTCGCCTGCCGACCCGGCCACTACCTCCACTCGCCCGTTGCTAGCAGCCAACTCGCCCCTCAGTACCTCGCAAGACGCCGCCTTGCGCTACACGCCTACCGACGCGGTGCGCCAGGCAGCCGTGGCCGAGTATGCCCGCCAGCAGCCCGGTAGCACGTCTGCTTCGGCTGAGAAGTTCGTAGCCATGTTTGGGCCGGGTGGGCAAGGCGACTACGGCCCTCTCTACGCGAAGCTGCTGGCCGGCTCGGGCCTGCACGACAACGATGTGGCCGATGCCTTCGCGGCCTACTTAGTGGCCGCCTACCAAGTAGCGCACGGCGAAGCGGCCACCCTAGCCGCTGGCCCCACAGTGGCGGTGCGCCAGCAGTTTGCCCCCCTCGCAACCCGGTTGTTGGCTGACCAGCCGGCCGGTACCAGCGCGCAGCTCGGCGAGCTACTGAAGCTGCAAGCAGTGCTGGTATTCGTGGGTGCGCAGCAGCCTACCGACCAGTTCCGTCAAAATGTGGCCCGCAAATTCCGGGAGCAGTATAAGCTTGACCTGAACGCCTTAACCCTGACTGACAAAGGGCTGGCGAGCAAAAATGGCACCCTAGTCACTTCTGCGGCCCCCGACGCGGCTCCTGCTCCCGACGCAGCCTCTATTAGCGGCTCAGGCGTGGCGGCTGGGGCACAGTGGTTTTTTCGCTCGCGCACCGATGCCTACGGCGGCATCACGTATGAGCCGGTGGCGCTGCTGGCCGACGGGCGGTATTGTGATGTAGACCAAGCCCCGTTGGAAAGCCTCGACCCCGCCGTCGACCCCACCAAGCGCCCCCGCTCCTGGGGACAGTGGCGCCAAAACGGCAACACCTTCGTGCTCACGGGTGCCAAAGGGCAGTCCATCTCCTACACCCTGGGCGATGGCAACTGGTTTCCGGCCTACCCAGCAGGAGCCGTGCCCCTTAAGCGCACCTACAAAAACAGTAGCGGTGGCAGCTTAGCCGGAGCTACCAGCTTAGTTGTTAGCAAAATACATTTTGTAGACGACAGCCGCTTCACCGAAGGTGCCGATGGGGGCGTGGTAACGGCCAACGCAGCGGGCGGCAGTCGGCGCAGCACCAGCGGCACCTACCGCCTGCAAGGCCACACCTTGGCCCTGACCTACGCGGATGGTCACACCGTGCAGAAGTCGTTTGCCATTGGGGGCGAAGGCAACCCTGCCCGGCCCTCTAACACGTTGATTTTTATTGGCGGCGATGCCTACGTAGACGAGTAATCGTACTAGCCTTTAGATTTGTTCCTGAAGTAAGCTTCTTGCAAAAACGGTAGGTAGGTAGGTAGGTAGGTAGGTAGGTAGGTAGAGCGCAACGAAGCATCGCGGGCTTCGTTGCGCTCTGCCTACCGGTGGGCCACCCTACGGCCGGGATTGGGCAGCGGCAGGCCCTCGCGCAACAACGGCCGCACGGCAGCCAGGGGCAGAAACACCGTGACCTCCCCCAGGGCGTAGGCCGCAATGTCGTAGGGCGGGTACACAAACAGCACCCCGCCTGGGGTGAGGCAGACGTTGGGCGTGACGGGGATTTTGTCTACCAATAACTGCTCCCGTAGGGGCTCCGTTGCGCTGAGGCCGAGCGTGCGGCGCACGCCCCGGTCGAGCAGGGGCAGCAGTTGCTGGCGGGCTTCGGGGCGAAAAATATCGTCGAAGCGCAGCGCCCGGCCGGTGCGCAGGTCGAAGCTGCGCACCTCGCTGCCGAAGCTGCCGTGCACCCCGCCCGAGTACTCGAAGCTGAGCAGGCGCACGCTCAGCAGGTCGCCTTCCTGGCACAGCACCGATAGATTGCTTTGGCTAGTGAAGCGCAGGCTGGCCTGGTAGGCCTCAACGTCGGCCGAGTCGGCGGGGCTGGGGGCTGGTTCGGGAGCCATTTCGGCGGCCTCACCCCGGTACATCTTCGCGAAGTCGGCCCGCTGCTGCGCCCACAGGCGGGGCCAAGCCGGCACGGGCTGGTTGGGCAGCGAGTCGCCGCGCAGCTGCCGCCGCAGGTTGGCCGCCAAGGTCTGCCCCACTGGCGAAGTACCCACGGGCACCAGCGTTTCCAGGCCCACGTGGCCGTAGGGCGAGCGGGCCCGGCCGGGGAAAGCGGCTACCGAGTCGGCAAACGATAACACGCTAAATGCCTGGGCGGGGCGCACGGGGCGCAGCCGGGCGGCCCGGCCGCCCACGGTGCCCGCGAGGTGGCCGTTGGGCTGGCGGTGCAGGCGCCAGCGGATGTCCTGCTGGTCGCCATCGCCTGCCAGCAACGGCGGGCTGTAATAGACCAGCAGCAGGCTATCGGGGGCCGCTGGCTTGGTGCTCGGCTGCGACAGCTCGTGGGGCTCGCCGTCGGCCCCGTAGTAGGTGCCCCTTATATCGCCCACCGTGTTGCTGCCGGGCTGGGTAGGGGTACTGGTGAGGTGCAGGGTCACCGAATCGGCCGCGCCCGCCACCAGCCCCCGGTACATGGCGTAGCCAGGGCGACGAAAATCAGGGAGGGCGGCAATGGGAGCCGTTGAAGCGACGGTTGTAACTGGCGAGTGGCCGGGCTGGGCGCTGGGGCAGGCGGTAAGCGCCAGCAGCAGGGGCATTGCCCCGAATAGAGCGAACTGTTTCATAGGAGTTAGGGGCAGCGCATGAGAAAAGCCGAGCGCCCGGCCTAGGGTACGCAGCGGCCAGTGGTGGCTGGCAGGGCTACGGCAAAATTTTCATCCTGGGCGAAAAGTACTTTCTTCCTATTTAGTTGAGAGACTTGTTCTTAAATTAAAACTGTTTAGAAAATTAGCAGGCCGTCATGCTGAGCGCAGCGCAGCGGAGTCGAAGCATCTCTATCGCCTCGTTGAACGGCCCGGCTGAAGCGGTAGAGATGCTTCGACTCCGCTGCGCTCAGCATGACGGCTGCTTTTCGATGGCCACAGTTCCTAAACAGCTTCATTAAAAGTCTTATAAACAAATGTTCTGCTGAACGCAGGATAGCAGTTCTACCCTGCTCACAAAAGCAGCGGATGTTAGGTGGTCGAAACTGGCCTTCGCCCGGCGGTACTACCAGCCGTCGTAGTCTTGCCGGCGGCTGACTCCTACACCCGGCAGGCGGGCTAGCGCATCGGCCAGGGCTGGCAGGGCCGGTGCCCCCAGGGCATCGGTGAGGCGCAACGAGCCGATGTCGAGCTGCACGTAGCCGGGTCCGCGGCCTGGCTGCGCGGTCAATAGCTCGACCTCGGGCGACGCGCCGGCGGGCAGCACCAGCGTATCCCACCGCGTGGAAACCGCCCAGGCGGCCCGGCCGGGCACCGGCCACAAGGCCACCTGCGCGGCGGCCAGGCGCTGCTGCAAGGAGGGCGGGGTTTCGAGCAGGTGTTCGCGGTAGAGCGCCCGCTGCGCCCGACGCCGCTCGTCGGTGGGCGGCTGCGGCTGGCCATAGGTGAAGTGCGTGTAAGGCACTTGGTCCCGAATCAGCTGAAATACGGTGGCCTCAACGGCCGGGCCGGCCACGGCCGCTAGCTGCGCGGCCGCGTGGGCCGCGGCCATGGCGTAGGGCTGGGCGGCCGTCAATTCATCTTCCCAATCCAGAAACAAGCCCGCGGCCACGGGCCCGCCCGCCTCGGGCCGCGTGGCCCCATACACCGACAGCGACACCTGCCCCTGCGGCCCCAGCCAGCGCGCCGCGTACACCACCGTGCTCAACCCCACGGCAGCCGGCTGCTCGATTACCTCGGCCTGGGTGGGCGGCCCTAGCCGGGCCGTGAGGGGCGCTTGCCACTGGCTCGCCTCGGCGGGCTGCCCCGTGTAGTGCAAGGGCGCGGCCAAGTCGTAGCTGGCGTGCAGCACCGGCCGCGCGCGGGCCGGGGCCCGCAGCGTGCAGCTCGTCGCGGCCAGGCCCAGCGCGTGCGAGCAGGCCAGGCGCAGGTTGGGCCCGTCGCCGTAGGGCGGCCACCGAGGGTAGGTTGCCAGGCGAGCGTCGGCCTCGGCCAACGTGGTGCCCCAGGGCAACGTTAGCTCATTGAGGAAAAAACCAGGCAGCAGCGGAGAAGAGGCCATCGCCTGCAAAGTAAGCCAATTACCGAACTACCCGCTACCCTAGGCTAACGGCCGGACCTGGTGAGTTGAAAAAACCTTCAGTTACAGCAAGATGACGATAGAAACTGCTTTCGCCGAGATGCAACAATTCTGGCCTACCGGCCTGCCGTTTGCCTTCGGCTACGGCCGGGCAGCGGTCCGGCTCAGCGCCGCGTTTGGCCGCCCCTTCCCGCCGGACTTGGTGACGTACCTGGATAAAATCGCCCCCGCGGAGGACGTGGAGTTTGTTACCGTCGGCAATCCGTTGCAGCTCTACGGCTTGGCTCGCCTCGGGCCGCAGCAGCCGGGCTACAGTTTTAACCCCGTGACGCAAACGCCACTGCCCGACTGGAACCCGGCTTTTTTCCTGCTCGCTGACGAAGGCGCCGACCCGGTGGTATTCGACCTAGGACAGCCCACGGCGGGCATCCGCAAGCTGCTGCACGGCGCGGGCAGCTGGGACGAAGGCGCCGCCGTGGCCGATACCCTAGGGCAGTTTTTGCTGTGCAGCGCGGCCCTCCACCATGCTTTGCAAGCGTTTGAAGACGACCCGTTTATCGACGATGCACAAGGTTTTCAACTCGCACCGCGAGCCGCCGCGTGGCTGTTCCCGCGCCTGCAAGCCTGGGCCGGGCCGCACTACGGCGCGTGGTGCGCCGCCTTCGATAATGCGTAAGTCGGGCGGGCGGCGACAAATTTTTCTCCGGCGCCGGGCAGCAATGGCGCAGGTCGCAGCCGGCGGCGAGGCAGGTCGCAGCTGGTAGCGTAAGTTGCGGGTAACCTTTACTTTTAGCGTATGCTACTTGGCGTGTACTGGTACTATGGCTTCCCCGAGGGCCTCTACCACTTCGACTACTTTACCTTCCGGCCGGGTATTGGGGGCTCTTCGGGAGGGCCAGCCGAGCTAACGGCCACCGTGCAGGCCCCCGACCCGGCCGCCCTACTTACACGAGTGCGCGCCGTGGCCGCGCGCTACCCCGATGGTTATTTAGAAGGCTATGCGCACGGCTCGCTGGTACGGCTCGTGCTGGGCGACTGGGCGCTGACCGACTATACCTTTCACGTAGCCGGCGAGCTGGAAACGGTGTTGCGCCAGCAGCAGGCTACCCCCACCACCGAGCCGCTGCCCGCCGATACCCCACTCCTGCGGCTGGCCGAGCCGCAAGACCCCACGTCGCCCTACAGCTACGGCGACGGGGTGCTGCAAGCCGTCAGCTCCCGGCCGGGCCGACACCGCGCCGAGGTGGCATTGCTGCGCCTCGACTGCCACCTGCCGCTAGCCCAGCAGGCGGGTTTTTTGGCCGGGCTGGAAGCGCTGTGCGCGCAGTTTGCCCTCGACGTGCTGTATTATTTCGACCGCAAAATAGCGCCCCAAGTTAATCTGATGCTGTTTTTTGGCAATGGCCGGCAGGGCGTGGGCGGCCAACCGCTGCGCTACACCGATACTACGGCGCACAAGGCGGCCGTGCTGGCCTGCCTGGCCGCGCACGGCGGGCAGAGCGGGCACCTAGGCGACTACCCCGCCTACTATCCGCGCCGCGGCCCGCACGTCATGCGGATGGCCGATGCTGATTTTGTGCTCTAGGTGGGCCACGTTCGGGTGCCGCTCGCCTACCGCTGAACCCATTTTCTTTCGCTTTCACTCGTTCGTATAGCTAATAGACTTGTTCCCGAATAAAGAAAAATGTAAAAACGCGTCAGGCTGAGCTTGCCGAAGCATCTCTATCGCTTCGTTGAATAATTTGGCTGAAGCGGTAGAGATGCTTCGGCAAGCTCAGCCTGACTGTCGTTTTTAAGGTTTCTAATTTATTCTAATGGCTACCTTCACCCTGTCCGTCGTTGGCTACCTGAATACCTTGCCTAAGCAAGCTGGGCTGACACTTGAGCAAGTAAAAACCGTGCTGGAGCAGCACCCAGAGCTGTATGCTGCGCGGGTGCGGCAGGCGCTTGCCTGGGCCGAGCAGGCCAGTTCCGGTGAAAGCTGGCAAACCGACACCGACCTGCGCGAATCGGACCAGGCCGACATTTACCTAATGAAAGAGTAGCCCCCGCCACTCACCCTTCTTACTGGCCGACCCGCCGGCCGCCGAGCTGGCGCAGCTCGTGAGCCAACTCAACCACAACGCCTACTGCGCCGAATACCTGGCCTGGCTGGCCAGCTGGAAAACGTAAAGCTCCGCTGCCGCCACCCTGGTTTTCTCCTGCGCCCTACCCTTGCTGCCTGAATGAAGCGTACTCCCTTTACGGCCCTAGGTGCCCTGGCTACCCTGCTGCTAAGCGCCAGCGCCTGCCAGCCCGACCAGCCGGCCACCCAGCCGCCCGCTGCTGCACCGCCCGCCGCTACCAGCTCGCCTGCCAGCCCACCCGCGCCGGGTGCGGGCGGCGATACGCTGCACCTGCCCGACGGCCGGGTGGTGCAGCTGCGCGCTATCCCGGCGGATACATTCTATAGGCTGCCTTTCAGTGGCTTACCGGAGCTGGTCAACGAGCCCACGGCCGAGCACCTGCCCGCCGAGCAGGGCCGCCTTACCCGCCAGGGCCGCACGCTGCGGCTGCAACCGGCGCAGGGCGCCGAAGTGCGCTTAGTTTCTGCTCCCGAGGCGCAGCTGGCGCGGCAAAACGGCGAAGGCGTGCGTTACCTGTACTGGGGCAGCCTGCCCGCGGCTCACCAGTGGGCGGTGCGGGCCTGGGCCTCGGAGGTATCGACTACGGTGCTGGTAGACCAGCGCACCGGCCACCAGCTAGCGGCATTGCCCGGCGCGCCCGTGGCCGCCCCCGATGGCCACCTGGTGCTATTCATCAGCCCCGGCCTGGGCGGCAGCGAGCAGCCAAATATGCTGAGCCTGGTGCAGGTAACTGCCGGAGGCGCGCGCCTCCGGTGGCAAATCGAGCCCACCACTTGGGAGCCGGTCGAAGCCCGGTGGGTTGCCTCGGGCCGCGTAGTGCTGAAGCGCCGCCACACCCTGCCCGATGGCCGCATGGCCGACGACGCCCGCGTCACGTATGATGAGCTGATGCTCCCCCGCTAAGCCGCCGTGCGATGCTTCCTACCCGTTTGCTGCTAGCTGCTGCCCTGTCCCTGCTGGGGGCCTGCCACTCCGACCAACCCGCCCAGCAGGAAGTACCGCCGCGCCTCAAGCCGCTGCTCGAAACCCTGCCCGCCCACTACCGCCCCCTCAACCGGCAGGATACGCTGGCAAGCTACTGGGCCCCCGATTCGCTGCTGGCTGACAGCCTGTTCTACTTTACCCCGGCCCACCGCAGCCTGGTACTGATGCGCGTGCGGTTTGTGCCAGCCTCGGCCGCCGCGGCGGCCGGGCTCGATACGCTCCCCTTTCGGCGGCCCCGCTTTCGGCCCGAGGAATACCACCGGCTGGGCTACCAGTGGGACTTTTTCCCTAGCCCCAGCACCGAGCCCCACCTCACCAAAGCGGCCGAGGACGTGCCGCTGCGCCTGGCCCTCACTTATACCTGGCGCTATGGCCTGCTGGAGTACCGCCGCTGGCGGCACCAAGCCGCCAACGACCCGCGTACCTACGAGCGCAATACCTATCTTATAGACTACCCCTTCGAAGCCGCCGCCGAGGCCCGCGTCAGCGATTCGGTCACCTACGTGCGCGTGTTTCCGATGCGGCCCGCCCAGCCCCGGCCCGATACCCTGTACGCCTACTACTCGTATGGCCCACCCATGCGCCGCCGCACCAAGCGCATTCCCCTGGTGGCCGACCAGCCCGATACCACGCGGCAGGCCCTGCTGCGCCTGAGTTTTCAAGTGCTCCATCATTCGCCTAATACAGAATGAACTCCGTGCTGGGTAGCCTCATTTTCTGCTTACAGAAAGACGTAAAAACCGTTTGTCATGCTTCGGCTTCGCTCAGTATGCCAGTCGTTTACAATACTTTAGTAGTTGGGCAAGAGTATATGTACTGCATGAACAACTTGCAACAACTAGCCGCGCACCTGGCGCGACTGGGCTTCACCCCTACCTACCGGGGCGACCCCTACGGCCAGGGGCTCGATTGGCTGTACTTCGACTGCTTTTTTGAGGAAACGGCCGTGCGACGGCACTTCGACCTCGGCCCCGAAACGCACTACGTGGCCTACGATGGCCGGGCCGCCGGGCAGGAAGCGGGCTTTTACGACCCGCTTACCGGTTTCGGCCTCATGGGGCACCACCCCGCCTACGGCCGGGCCAGCGGCAAACCCGAAATTACCGGCGCCGAGCGCTAGAACTGGGCGCCGCGCCACTTGCGCCGCCGCCTAGGTGGCCCAAAGCTCAGCGGGTTACTTTAGGCGGCCAGCGGTATCTACCAGTAGCCGCTCGTGTGGCGGCCCTTTCACAGCGCGCTATGCCTTCTCCCGCCAACCAGTGGCCCCTGCCGGGCCAAGTCGACCCCCAGTTGATGCCGTGCGCCTTTTGCCGCCGCCGGCTGCGCATCGGCGGCAAGCCCGTCTTTACTTCGTGCTCGTGCCAAGCCTTTGGGCCATCCTTAACCGTGGCGGCGCTGGCCGCCGGGGCCCTGGCGCTGCTGGGCGGAGTGTGGTGGCTGGGGCAGCGCAAAAATGACCGGAAGCTTGCGTAAAAAAAGCGGTGCAACGCAGTGGCCAACTCGTTTCTATGTATCCATCCCTCGAACTGGTAGACTGCCCTAGGTGCGGCAGCCCCAACAAGCAGCTCGTGCACGCCGACCGCTACCGCTGCGCCGATTGCGGCATGAATTACCATCTCGATTGGGTAGGCGGCCGGGTGCAGGTGCGCCAGCCCGCGGCCCCGCGCCCGTCGCCCGCGGCCCGGTGGGACTGGCTGCCGCTCAAGGTGTTGCTACTCGTGGTGGGGACGCTGCTGGTACTGGCGGCATTTTCATTTTGGGTAGCGCCGGGGCGGTAGGCGACCCGGCGCCCTAGGGTGGCGGCCGTGGTGCACCGGCCTCAGCCACGAAGGCGGCTGGTTGGCTTTTCAGTACTATTTTCTTTCTACTTAAATCAGTATCAGTGATATGAGCGACGAAACCACCGGCCCGCAACGGGCCACGGAGCAGCCCGCGCCGACGCCCCCCGCGCCTGCGCAACGCGCCATTTTCATTCGCCACGGCCAAAGCACCGGCAACGCCGGCGTACCCAGCCCCGACCTGGCCTTGATTGAACTCACGGACCTGGGCTGGCAGCAGGCGCGGGCGGTGGCGGCCTCTTGGACGGAGCGGCCCACGCTGCTCGTGACCTCGCCCTACCTACGCACCCAGCAAACGGCCGCCCCGACCATCGAACGCTTCCCCGACGTGCCGGTGGCGGTGTGGCCGGTCGAGGAATTTACTTACCTGCAACCAACGCGCTGGAACGGCACGCGGGCCGCCGAGCGCGCCCCGCACCTGGCGCGCTACTGGGGCCAGGCCGACCCCGCCTACTGCGACGGGGCGGGTGCCGAAAGCTTCGGCATCCTGCTGCGCCGGGCCGAGGCCGCGCTGCACCAGCTGGCCGCCCTGCCCGCCGCCAGCCTCGTCTACGTGTTCAGCCACGGGCAATTCATCCAGGCGGTGCGGGCCGTGGTGGCCGAGGCCGCGCTCGACGACCGGGCCAAGATGCTGAATTTCTGGCGGCCGGGCGCGCCGCCCGCCATCAGCAACGCCGAGCAAGTGGCCTTGCGGCTGGTGGCCGGGCACTGGCAGCTCGACGACTGAGCTGGCAGCCAACACCCGGCGCAAATGGTTCGCAAGTAGGCGGCAAATCGCACGCTGTGCAGTTCGCCTCGGCCGGCACTAGGTAGTAAAACACGTCCTAGGCCACTGCCGAAAAAAAGACCTCTAACCCTCGCGCAACGCACTGAAATCCAGCGCTTATTCGACAACGCGCTTCCTGGGCTCGCCGCCTGGCTGGCTATTCGCTGCCCGCCACACTAGGTTGCAGCGTCTGAATGGTGTGCCGAATGATGGGGTCCAGCGCGGCCTTGCGAGCGGCGGGGTACTCCCACTCGAAGGTGGTGAGGGTACCGGCTTTAAGCACCGTTTTTTTCGTAAAAAATGCGGCCCTTCACCGTGCCCAACAACGCAAAACCGGTACTGGTTTTCTGGTCGAGCACGAGGGTGGCGTGCTGCTCCTGCCAGTGCTCGCGGGCCAGCTTGCGGTAGGCGGCCAGGCCCCCGTCGAGCACCTGGTAGCTGGCGTGGGCCGTGAGCACCGTTTGCCCGTCGGGCGACACGAAGCGGCGGCCGTCGCCGTTAGTCGGCTCGGGCTGGGGCTTGAAATCGGCCAGATAGTCGATGCGGTAGCCGAAGCGGGCGTTGTGGTAGGTTTTGTAGGTGGGCGGGGCCACTAGGGCCGCCAGCAGCAGCACGGCCGTTAAGCAAGAACTAGTCATCATAAGAAAAGGTGAGGTAACGGAGCTAGCACGGTCGCCCGCTAGGCTTGGTTGCCATAAGCACGGGCATCTGCCCGCCAGCCCCGACCGGCAAATACGCTATAATTCTCATCAACAGATTTTTACACCTACTTAGCATAACTACCCCCTCAAACCTACCACCGTGTTAGCAGTAGTTGTCCCAGGTTTTGCCGGCTAGCTTGTGGGCCAGCTCCTGGGCTGACGTGGCTGGCACGCACTGAACCGGCAGGCTGTGCGGGCGCGGAAACGGCTCGCCTAGGGTAGGCGGCCGGAAGTCGGTCGGAAACAGGGCTTGCAGCACAAATACGCGTTCCACGCTCAGCACGCGATGCACCAAGAGCCGAAGCCGTTGCCGCGCCTCCTCAATGAGCTTTTCATCTGTCAGGCCCTGCGCCGGCTCGTTATTGTACACAACGGTCGCGTAGTCCGTATTCAGGTCGATATCCACCACGCCTTGCAGCTGGCCGAGGTGCCGGACTGCCCCCTGCCAACCTAGGCCTAGGTATTGGTTGTTCGGCAACGAGGCGTATGGGCTGCTGGCCAAGCAGACATAGGCCCTGGCCTTGACCTGCTCGGCGTAAAATTCGCCACACTCAACAAGAGTCAGCGCGTCAGGGTGGAAAGGCATGGCCAAAAGAAGTTGGTATTTACCCTTAAGCCCAGGTAAAACCTTCGAACTGAATGTTATGCTTTGCCATAAATTCACCGAATAAAGAATAGGCATGGCCTACACTAAACCGAGTTTGCAGGGCTTGCAAGAGGCCGGTTTTATCGCCTTGCTTTAAAGCAAATAGGTTGTAAAGCTTCGTAACTTCCGCTGGCTCAATTGTGTACGTGTACTCATAGTCTGAATCACCCCAGCATTCAGCAACAGCTTTACCACTGTCGCAGCCATCAAAATAAAGCTGTTCTTTAGCCGTAAAATACATATCCATTTCTATTTTAATATCCGGCCTTTCCAAGTAAAAAAGAGTCACTTTTTCCATTTCCTTTATTGCTAAAAACTTAGGTTATAGCCAGTGGATCAGAATTGCTCGACCCGCTCAATAGGCTCGTTTGCGGTAGCAAATTGAATAGTCGTCGTCAGGTAAATCGGACTGTCTTCTCCTATGTTTGCGTCCGTCGTTCGTCATCCTCTGTTTCTGCCTCGAATGCAGTGTAAAGCTCCCGGCTGGTTTCCTGGTCTTGCGCGTAGGCCGGGGAAACTTGGCGGCTCGGAAAGTCAAAAAGAGCGGCCGGAATAGCGCCTAGCTCGTCGCGGGCGGCCGGCGCGCGGGCGGCCGCCAGAAACGAGGCCAAATTTCGGAACCTAGGGGCTAGGCCTACTTCCTCGTGGCTGACATAGCAGAGCATGTTTTTCAGCGGCCCACCCACGTACAGGCACCAGTAATTAGAATTGGCGTCGGTGAGCAAGGGCACCAAAAACTGATAGACTGGAAAATCGCGGAAGTACGCCTGCATTTGCCTAAATTCTGCCTCGTCCAACACGCTAAGCTCGTTCTGGAATTCAGAAGCGGCCAGTTGGTCGATGGCTGAGGCAGAGAGGCCGTGCGCGGTCAATGCTTGCTTTAGATGCTGCATGCTAGTTCGCTGGGTATCGGGTTACTGCTATCGTCGGCCACTAGTTCTTCAGTCTTCCGGGTAATACCCGCCGCTTTCCCCCGCATAGTCCAGCAGCTCCCCGTTTTTGAGAATCAGCTCGCACCCGTGCTCGCTTTCCCATTCGGGATAAAAAATGAGCCTCACGTACCGGTTGCCGGTAAACTCGCTTGCGATAATCCGGTTGTTGGCAGACTCAATTTCGGTAATGTCAACGTGGTCCAGGTTAGCTTTTGCCAACGCGCTGGCTTCGTCTTTGACGCCGAATTTCCGCAGGTTGGCGGCTTCCTCCGTTTCGCCTTTGCGTGGCTTAAAGCCGTAGGAAGTGCTAGCGCAGCAATCTAGGCAGTGCTGATACAAGAGCTTTTGCATGAGCGGCTTGTACTGTTCGTGCAACTGCAAAAAGTCGTTGACGGCCTGCGTGAAGTTACTGGAAATGATCTCGTTGGTGTTTTCTAAGTTATAGTCGGAGGCATACAAATCCAGGCGAACCTCTTGCTGGAAGAAGTCGGAATAGACGGTGAGCTTGCCCATCGTCCAGATGGAGTTGAGTAAAATTTCTGCTCTGGTCATGGGCGTGTCGCGGTAACTAGTTAGCAAGCAAGCGGGTACTAATCAGCGCAGCCCACCAGGTACGTCTTGGCCGTTAGCCGGCGGCAAGCCTGCGGGCGACTCCGGTTCAACATCGAATACGTCATCGTCGGAGAAATGGGTTTCGAGTTGCGCGGCCGTTTCGTAGGCGTGCACCACGGCCGCCAGCCAGGCGGTGAGGGTAGGAAGAACCACAGGGCGGGCTTCGCCATTGTGCCAGTGCTCGATAAGCTGGCCGGCGTGGCCGGTAAAGGTGCCTTCCAGGTCGAGGCAGAGGTGGTCGCCGCCACCAAGTAGTTACAAAATCATCGTCGGCCGGCAGCTCCCGATTGATACGCATGGGGCGGCCAGCTCAGCCAGCGAGGACAACGAGTAGCAGCCGACCAAGCTAGCAACGTACAGCGGTAGCAGCCCATCTTACCAGCCAAACCAATGGTGTAGCGCTAGGGGCAGCTTCAGCTGAAACTCGGCTTCGAAGGCCGCCAGCGCGGCGGCCGAAGCAGGTGGGTTTAGCTGGGTATAGTACCCGCCTCGATGCGCTTGGAGCAGCGCATCGAGGCGGGTACAATGCGTACGGGGCGGCAGCGTTCAGGGAGTAGCTGATTTAGATGAACAAGTTAGTTCTCCTCGAGCGCGCTAAGAACCTACTCCCGTACAACTCAAGAGGCATTTTTTATTTCATCTGTTCAATGAAACGATGGTTCCGCTAAACAACCCTGTTAGAAGACTGCCGTGAATTCATCAAAAAGTAACTGTTTCAGGACAGTGGGGCGATTTTGCTCAGAACGACCAGATCAAGCGATGACTTTGGGACCATGGACTCACCCCGCATAGGGCGGGCCTGACGCCGGTACGTATGGTTGCCAATGAGGAGGGCGGCTAGGTATTGCCCGCTACGCCGAGCAGCTTTAACTTTGCCCGCTACCCCACCTTCTTCTATACGCCCTATGCATGCTGCTCAAGCAACGGCCCTCGGCCAGCACTATGCAAACCAGTTGGTCCTCATCGGCCTAGCGCTGGCTTACTTAGGCGGCATGTTTATTTTCAGTCGCTCACCTGGGGCGGACTGGTTGTGGCTGGCCCACTTTCGCTACTGGCCCCACTTAGTGGTGGCAGCCGTGGTGTTTTGGGCGTGCGGACGGGGCTATGGGGGCTGGGCCGGGCGGCTGGTGCTGCTGCGGCACTATAATGTCTGGGGAGTCGGAGCGCTGACCGGGGTGCTGCTGCTAGTCACCACTGCTTTTGCCGCGAGCTGGGTGGCGTTTTTTCAGCAGGGTCTGCCCATGCGCTTTAGCTTGGCCAGCACACTGTTCGACTACATCTGGAAGCCACTCGTGTGGGTCACATGCGCCGGCCTAGTGCCTGCGGTGTTGGCCGGCCTGTGGTTGGGCTACAAGATCGGTACTCACCTGGCCCGGCAGTAGTCGGGGACCGACCCGGCTGCTGCCGGGTCACATCGAGCAGCGGGCTCAGCAGCACCAGCAACCCACTTGCAGCACGCGCCGGCACGACCGAGCACGGGTAAGTTCAGCCGCCTCAACCTTGACCCGTCAACCCGCGTTGAATAGGCCACAGCTAGATCGTTGGTGTTGCAATTTCCCCCTATGGTATGACCCACACTCTACTCCTCCGGGCCCTCGCCGCTGGTCTGCTGCTGGCCGCCGCTTCCTCCGCCCACGGCCAAGAGCCGATCATGGCCCTCGACCCGACCCTCATGGTGGGCTGGACGGGCAATACGGGCAACGCAATGGCGCACGCTGGCACCAGCCGCCCGGCGTCCAAGACTGCTACCGCCCGTTTTGCCTACACGGCCACTCCCGCATTGCGGCAGCAAACCGTCGTCGCGGTTACTAAGCGCCTGCAGGCCACCAACGCCGCCGCGGCCCAAGAGCTGACGGCGGCGTTCGGGCCGGGTAAAGCCGACTACGCGGCCTTATACCGGGCGATGCTGCAAGACACAGGCTTGCGGGAAAACGACGCGGCCGATGCCCTAGCGAGCTACTTGATCACGGGCTACCAAATCGTCAGTGGCCTGACCGGCGACCACGACATCAGCCCCGCCCAGAACCGCGGTGCCCGGGCGCAGGTGGCAGCCGTGTTGGCGGCTAACCCGCAGTTGCGCACCCCCGCCGCCTGGGCGCAGGTCGGCGAAGAATTCAAGCTGCAAACCGTGCTGCTCGGCAGTGGGTGGGTAGGCGCCACCAAAGCGGGCACGCAGCAGACTTACCGGCAACGCGTGGTGACGTTGTTCAAAAACCAGTACCAGATGGACATGACCCAGCTGCAGCTCACGGCAAACGGATTCACCAAACAATAAACGCAGGAATTGAAGCAGACCGTGACTTTCCTGAACAGCTCCGCTGTAAGGCTGCCTAAATTTCACGGAAGACGAGTTTCAACTCTGCTCATAAGCACTAATTTGTTCAGGCAGACGAGGAAGGTGGTAAACAAACTTTACTTGTAGCGACCTATTACTGCATGGTAAATTCTTACTAGCTACGGTTATGGAAAGCTCAACATCACGGTCGGTTTGTCGTACTGCTGAGCCATGGCTAAAACCCTGCGCCCCATTCGCTGCCCGCAGTGCGGCAGCCCCACTAAGATAATCCTTCGCCCCGACCTGTTCTGCTGCGACGCATGTCAAACGGAGTACTACCTCGACTCCGATGACGTGACCGTGCACGTGCAGCATCACTACCCCCCGACCTCAGTTCTAGCACCACCAGAACCTACGGCGGTGCGGTATTGGGTGGCGAGTATCTTTCTACTTACTGCCATTGGAGCGCTGACGTGGCTCTATGTATCCAGCTTGCGGCAGCCCAATCAGGCGGAGCAGGTCATCAGTAGACCTGTTTTTTACCTCACCCGCTACTTATATGCCGACGCCCGGCAGCAGCCCGTATACGTAATCCTGCGCACCGAAGGCCCACGCTGGGGAAGCGACTCAACTACTTGGACGGCCGTATTTCTGGAACCACGCACGGGGCAGGTGCGCCGCGAGCAGGAGCTGCTGCCCCTAGGCCGCCACCCCGATAATCATTCTTATTCCTGGCACACGTTTCCAGGCGGGCGGGTCTACCTGCTAGGAAACCAGCGCCTCTACCGCATCGAGAATAATCCCGACCGCCTCCTCGACGTGACCGATACGCTGCTCGCGCGTTTTCCGCCAGCTAGTAGCGGTGTGGCGCAAGTTGAATTTGAGCCTTCCTACGAGGCGTTACGCTTCCTCACTAACGATGGGCAGACGTTCTTCTACCTACCGGCTTCTGGTCACGTCCTCTCGCAGGGCGAGGATCTTTACCGCGCCGCTTATGCTAACTTGCCTCCCCGCTTTTTCACGTTTGAGTGGCCCGAGGGGGTGGGGCGCGATGCCCGCTGGCCGTTGCTGCTGGCCAACCGCCCCACTACCTATCCCACCGTGGCCTTTGAAAACCTTACTCAGAACCGGCGCTTTTTCGAGCCCCACATTCTCTGCCAAGACGCTAACGCAGTGCTTATTACCGTAGCGCCCACCGCCAAGCCCGACGGCCCTGATGTGGTGCAGTGCCTCGATGTCAAAACGGGCCATCAGCGGTGGAGCCGCCCACCTAGCTCCTACACATTTCGCGAGGCGGTGCGCACTCCCGATGGCTTCGCCCTCGCCTACAGCACCGGCTCGGAGCAAGATTATGTGCACGGCGTAGTGCTGCTGTCGGATGACGGTAAGGAACTGTACGATTTTCAGCGCAAGCGACTGAAGTAGGAAATGAATGTCTGGTAAAAACGCCTAGGTTAGATTACGATGATGCGCACCTATCTCGTCTTTGGACTGCTCTATGCTACGCTAGCTAGCTGCGAAACTCCTTCTCGCCCGGCAGCAGTTGCTACCCTGCACACTACGCCCTTGGCACCCAGAGCCACGGCGGCTGATTTGTCGCGTACGCAGCAGTTCTTGCGGTGGTATCTAGCGTTTTCAGAACGGCGCGATACAAGTGTGGCGCCGCTGCTGCGCTACGTGCTGCCCCCAGCCGGGCCAGAACGCCAAGCCTTTCTGGCCCAAACCGCTAAAAACGATGTCAGCCCAACCGGTTACATTATATTACACGAGCGTAAAGCCCGTAACTACCTCGACAGTCTGCAGGCAAGCGGCTATTTCTCCGCTGGCTTTTTGGTTCGCTACGAAGCTTCGTTGCAGCAACGTAGAGCGGCTTTGATCGCTGAGAAACAGACAGAAAACGGTGCGGTGCCTGGTTTCGAAGCCGACGAGATCTTCAACACCCAAGATCTCTACCAACTCGCCGACGTCGCTAGCCTTACCCTCGCCCCACGTGCCGAGCAGTCTAATACCCTTACGGCTGTGTACCACTTGCCGGTAGGACCTGAGAGCTTTTATTTATACACCAGTCGACAGGCCCGTAGGATCGTTATCGACCGCATTGTAGTGCACTGAGCCGGCCATGTATCCTTAAACACAACATTGCTACTGATAGCCCGCATCTGGTGCAGGTCCTGGGGTCGTATGCTGTTCACTACTCCTCTTCCCGCCTAGACTCCACGCCCCAATCGGGGCTGGGCTACCCCGGGGGCTTCGCTATCGAACGCGACCAAACTACCGACATTCTTAGCCTGACCGGCCAACTCAGCCTGGCCCTTATGTATCATTAGGTATGGCATTTCCCTTCTTTCGTGGCCAAATGGCCCAGGTTATTCAGTGGGCCGCCCCTCAGCCAAGTCAGTTGCTGTGGCAGTTTTTCTCGTCCCATGACGAAATCAAGACCGCTAAACAGTTGCTCGTTGGGCTTGGTCAGGGCGTGCTGCTGGTATACGAGGGTAGGGTAGCCGAGATGTTGGACGCGGCAGGGCTGTACCAACTCCGCACCGATAATCACACGTTTATTACCACCCTACTCAAGCTGCGTACGGGGTTCGAGAGCGAGCATAAACTGCAGCTGTACTTCTACCGGCGGGCCGAAAACGTGAACCAGCCCTGGGGTACCGCCGCTCCCGTAAAGTATCTCGACCCGGTGTACCACATGCCGGTGAAGTTGGGTGCGCACAGTAATTTCTCGTTTCGGCTAGCCGATGCCCACCGTTTTTTCACGGAGGTAGTGGGCTTCTCCAAAGCATATTCGGTGCTGCAAGCCAAGCTGTTATTGCAAAGCCGCATTGCGCAAACGCTTACCACCCAACTAGCAGCAGCAGGCCGCTCGGCAGGTTCCACTAGGAGTTGCTGCTTAGGAAGCAACAGCTTTTGCAAATGGGTACGAAGCTGCGCACTTAGCTCTTCTAGAGTGTACATCTCAGTGTTTGGCAAAGCCTTGATTAGTGAGTTGGTGTTGGTTAAAGTCCATGTGGTAGTGCTGCTGGAAGCTACTCGCAGTATGTTGTCCCCATTTCTGCTAGGGGAATGTAGTTGAGTTAGTTTACCATCTGCTCGAGCTAGCTGCTGTCGGAAGCCAGTTACGCGCGAAAGGCACCGTAAGCGGGAGCAGCTATACCATCCAAGTCCGCAGCTGACCATCGTAGGAAGCACTAATTAGCTGACCGCTGTCGGGGAGCCAGGCCAGGGCTTGCACAAAATCGTCGTGCGTCATCTCCCGCTCGCACTCACCGGCAGCCAACCGCCAGATCTTGACTTTGTTGTCTTCCCCACCGCTAGCTAGCCGGTCGGGACCGAGCCAGGCTAGGGTGCGCACAATGCCCTGGTGCGCGGCAAAGCGTTGCACCACGGACCAGTGCGCGTAATCGGCGCTGACTTGCCGCACTTCGATGTAGCCCGCGTAGTCGCCGCTGATAAGCCAGCGCTGTGCTGGCTCGAAAAGCAGGGCGTGTACGACAGGCCGTTCGCTGGCGAGTAGACCTAAGGCTACTCCCTGCTGCCAGTTCCAGAGCCGGAGCGTCCCGTCTTCGGAGGACGAGACGAGCCGTCCGTTGGGCAGCGCCACCACTTGCCACACCCAATCGGTATGGCCGCGCAAGGTATGCTGCACGTGGCCGTGGAGGTCACTTATTCGGATGGTCTTGTCGGCCGAAGCGCTGGCAAACAGCGTTTCAGTTAGGCGCTCCAGAGCCAACACGGTAGCGGTGTGAATGGAGAGCGTGCGCCCCAGCACCAGCGCCTCCGGCTGCCGCTCCCATACCTTGAGGGTGCTGTCGCGGGAGCCCGACAGCAGCCGGGTAGCAGAAAGCGCGCAGAGGCTAAGTACCGAGTTCAGGTGCCCTGGTAGTTGCTGGCGTAGTTGCCCCTGCTGGCTCCAAACCTTGATGGTTTTGTCGCGGCCGGCACTCACGACTTCCCCGCCGAAGGATACCACCTGCCAAATGTAGCCCAAGTGCCCCGCGCTGAACGGCGCGATACTCGGCGCGGCGGGTGCGGCGGCAGTTTCGTACAGAATGTCGCTGCGCAGCACAAACTTTTCCCCGTGGCCTAGCGCCTCGCCTTCGTGCCACAAGCGGTGGTCGAAGACGATAAGGTCGCCGCGCACCGGCTGGTATTCAGCCCAGATAACAGGGTCTTCTTTGGTGCGGTAAAACAGGGTGCGTCCGCCGCTAAACTCCGTCGCGTCGTTCAGGTAAATCATGAACGTGAGCCGCGACTGCACGGTGGCCGACTGGTGATGCACGCCGTCGAGGTGACGGTGAAAGTACTGGCCGGCGGCGTAGCGGCAGAAGCGCAGGCGCGGGTTGAGTTCGCGCAGCTGCCAGGGGGCGGCCGTGGGGTCGTCGGCGGGTAGCATTAGAGGCAGTACCGGCCGGATAGTCGCCAGCAATTCCGCGGCCAGCGCCTCGTCGTCTATTACCAGCCGCTCGTTGTTGCGGTAGTAAGTAGGGTAGTGCGTGTGGGCCGGTCGAAACCCAGCCTGCACGGCACCGTGCAGCAACTGCGCGCAGGTAGCTGGAGAAAAGGCCCCGGGCACGACGAAGCACAACAGTGGGCTGTCGGGCAGCAGGTGCACTAAGGAAGTAGCAGCGGCCGCCATTAGTCCAGCGCCGAGGAGAGGCTGCACTGGCTATCAAAGCGGAGCAGTTCGGGACTCACTTTGAATCCCTGGCCGCCAAAACTCTTGCTGTAGAGCTCGATATTGGCGGCAGGTTGGTAGCCGTAGCTGTTGCTGCTTTCGGGGCTGGAGGAGTCGCTGACTTCCAGTACTTCTCCGCGCTTTACGTGCAGAGCGGCGCATATCTTATCGGCGGTTTTTACGGCATCGTTCAGGGCGAGTACATCGGCTTCCCGGCGCAGACTGTCAGCCTGGCTGTGGCCGTAGCGTAAGTCTTTGATGCGGCTGATGGGCGTGGCCAGCAGCTCCTCCATGTAGGGGGAAAGCTGCCGTAAGTCGTTGATACGTACCGTAACCGATTGGGTGGAGTTGAAACCGGTGAAGACTTCCTTGTTCTTCACGTAGGTAAACTCTTTGTTGGAGGAGGTGCTGCTCACGCGCACATCGTCGCGGCCCGGCGCGTAGCGCTTCGAGAGGGTCAGCACTTGGTCGACCACCCGCTGCACTTCGGCCACGGCATCCTTGAGCCGGGGCCGGGTGAAAGCCGCATCCACCGTCAGCTCGGCGTAATCGGGGTACACCGTCACGTGCCCGTAGCCCACGCTATGCACCTGGCGCGGCGTGGCGGTAACAGGGGCGCCGGGCTGACAGCCGCTTAGCCCCAGAACCAGCGAGGCAACGAAGAGTGGAATTCGAAAAGGAGCCATACGTTTTGCGGGCCAGTAGAAGATGGAAGAATGTGCGGTAGCGCACCCGTCCTAGCAAGGTAGTAAGCGTTTCTGTCCTTACCGAACATGGTACCTCCCTATCGTCCTATTTTTCGTGGGTAACATAGTGCTTGGTGTTTATCTTAGCAAAGCTTTGCTGCGTAACGATGCTAAATAGTTGACTATATCATCCTGCCGTAACTACCATCCGCCCAGTACCTGATTGCATGTCGATATTGCGTTTCTACCTATGTTTTTGGCTATTAATGCTGACGCAGCTGAGCAGTTGTCAGTCGGATGGCCCTACCCCGGCTGGCATCACGGCCGAGAACTACCTGACGGCCATCCCCGACCCCAAAACGCTAGGCGAGAGTTACGTGAGTGACCCGGATAAAGTGCTAAAGCTTGGCACCGCCGCCGCCCTGAACGCCCGCCTCGACAGCCTCGACCAAAGCGGCCGGGCGCACATTGATGTGGTGCTGGTGCGCAGCATTGGGGAGGTGGTGCCGAAAACGGCCGCCACGGCGCTGTTCAACCAGTGGAAAATCGGCAGTAAAGCGACCAACAACGGCCTATTGATGCTGCTGGTACTCGACCAGCGCCGGGTGGAGTTTGAAACCGGCTACGGCCTGGAAGCCGACCTGCCCGACGTCATTTGCTACCGCATTCAGCAACGCTATATGGTGGAGCCTGCCCGCGTCGGCGACTACGACCTAGCTGTGCAGCAGGGCGTCGCGGCCCTGATCCGCCGGCTCAGCCCTGCACCCGCGCCTCCCAAGCCTACGCTCCGCACCGCCGCCGATTCAACGCAGTATTATATTGACAGTCTGCAACATGCGATTCAGGCAGAACACGGTTTGCTACCCTCCGCCGACCCGCTGGATACGGAGCTGCCCGGCGAATCCTTGGTCGACTACTCCTCTCCGCCCGAGCTAGGGGTACCCATTGGTATCTTCGGGGTAGCCTTTCTGGCGCTGATGCTCTACCTAGTGCTGTGGTACGACACCACCCGGGAGGTGCGGGGCCGTAGGTGGCTAATTCTGGTGCCTATTGGATTGGTAGTAAGCATGTTGATATTGGCGCTGGGATACGGAGTAGCTGGTACGGCAGGCTCTTTTCTGGGCCTGGCCTACGCCCTACCCTGGCTGTATCTGCACGGCTATTTTGGCTGGCAATACTGGCGGGCGTGGCGGGCCGTGGCGCCGCTGGATCGGCCCGAGGCGTACCGGCAGTTGCAAGTGGCACACCGGGGGCTAGCCTTCACGGCCTACCTGTTTCCGGTGGGGCTGGCACTATACTGGCTCTGGTACCGCCGCCACTTGAGGGCGCTGCGCGACACGCCTTTCGCCTGCCCCGAGTGCGGCCAACTTATGCACCGGCTCGAGAGCATCGCTGAAAGAGCTCATCTCACTCCCGGCCAGCAAGCCGAAAACACCTACTGCTCGGTCGATTATGATGTGTGGGCGTGTCCCAACGCGCACCACGTGCCCTTGGCCTACCTCAACCTCGACAGCGACGCCAAGGAGTGCCCCGCCTGCCACCACCGCACCCTCACGCCCCGGCGGCTGCAGGTGGAAAAAGCGGCCACCATCCACGCCGAGGGCTGGGGCTGGCGCGTCGAAAAATGCCGCTTCTGCCAGCACGAAGAGAAAACCAAGGAAACCATCCCGCATCTTCCTGCCCCCGCCCAGCGCACCGCTTCCAGCAGTTCTTCGTCATCCTGGGGAAGTAGCTCAAGTAGCAGCTCAAGCTCAAGCAGCCGAAGCACCAGCAGCGGCGGCTCGTCGGGTGGCGGCGGGGCGGGAAGTAGCTGGTAAAGGCACCCCACCTAGCCGGCTGAACTTGTCGAAGCAGGCTGTTTAGCTTGAGGGCTTCCAACAGCTGAGGAAGTCAGCTATTTTGCACTTCGTAGCCAAACAAGAACGTTACATGACAGAAGAAATCAGCGGCCCCTACCGGTTCACCGTGCTGCCCCGGCCAGCTGCGCTAGGTGGTTGGCGCCTGCGGGCCTACGAAATCCTACCCAATGGCACGGAACTCGAAGTGCACGGCGGCATCTTCCCAGCTCAAAACACCGATCATGCTGCCGCTTACGAGCAGGCCGTGGCCGCCGGCCACGATTGGGTAGCGAGTATGCCAAAACCAGAGTTCCGGGATGCTGAGCACTATATGCTGGGCTATGTTGCCCGCGACGCCGCCGCACGGCTTGGCGACTGAAACACTACCAACCACTTGCAAGATAATAAGCCTAAAAATGTAGCAGCCACCTGCCCCTGCCTTCTAAGCTGTGATTTCCGCTGAGCCGCGACCTAAGTAGTAAAGCGCCCCGTAGGTCGCGCCGGGCGTCAGCAGCAACAGGCCCGCGTCTTGGCCTAGCCCCAGTAGGCCTAAGCCAGCTGCCACGGCGGCCCAGCTGATCCATAGGAACACCCGGGCCGTTTGGGTAAGGTAGAACGATGGCCGCCGGCGCGGCGCCGCCTTACCGCGGCGCGCTAGACGACGAGCTATTGCATCTAGGCGCACGGTGCCAGCAGGCTCATCGGCAGGTGAGCGGGGCTGGTCGGCGAGGTGCAGCACCCGGCCATCGGCTAGCTCTAGGCGCAAGTGGTACTGCGCAAACGCTCTAAACCGGAGTACCCGCAACCAGTAGCGGTAGGCCACAATATGGGTAAGCAGAATGGTTTCGGCCTGGAGGCCTTGGGTGCGGCCAGTAGGCTCTAGGTGCAGGGCATCAGCGTTGCTGGTCAGCAGCATGGGCCGGTTGCGGCGGGCCACCCGGCGCCACGTCAGTAGCAGTAGCGCCAGGCCCAGCAGTCCGGCCGTAATGGCTCGTTGCTCACTGCCCGCTGCTGCTTTTAGAGCGGCTATCGGCAGCAGCAACACCCCTAGGCCAAACATTCCCCCAGTCCACAAACCGAGCGGATTCATCACCACCTGGCTGCGCAAGGCAGGCCGGGTAGCCGAAGGAGCAGACGAGCGATGCGGCATAGCAGCGTGAAAAGGACGACGTTGTTACCAAAACTTCCACCACGGACGATTGGCGCGGACCGTGCGCTCGTCGCGGAGGGTTTGGAGTAGTTGTTCGTAAAAGTCGGCGTCAATGTTGACGGGCTGGCCAGCGGCAGCTTGCTGTTGCACTTGCTCCAGCGCTTCGGGCGTCAGGTAATGGTCGGTGAGGGCTAGGGACTGTGCTTCTTCCTCTACCGTAACGGGCGCGCCGCTGCAGATTGGGCAAGGCGTGAAGGCGCCCACTTTAAACTCCCCACAGGCAAAACAGATTGCGACGGTCATGATGAGTTAGGGGTAATGCCGCTAGCATTACGAAAGAGATGCCGAAAGTGCGCGTATTTCAAAAGTATTGACTAGCAGTTCATCTTTTATTTACCTGCGTTACGGGCGTTGCGCACTATCTGCCGAAGCCTGAAGAGAAGCTATAATGGTTTGCAGTTGACGCAGTTCAGCCGCCGAGCGGGCTTCCCCGAAGGCATTTATCTTGTCCTGCCCCGGCTGCCCCCGCGGATTGTCAAATACGCCGTCAAGGGAGTACCCCGTGGCACAGCGCCGGACCGTCCAAACCACCGGTTGCCTCAGCAACGTAGCCGGCAGTTGGCGAACCTGGCAGCCAGCAGTCGTATCGCTACCGCCCTGGGGATGATTGCCGAAATACAGGCCGCCCGTGAACGTGGTGCGCACGGTGGTATCGACGGGAGCAAAGTAATACACCAGAAAATCGGGACCGTCGACGGCCTTGAGGGCGTACGTGGCAGGCAGTGCCAGCGCGAAGCCCGTGCTGCCCAGCGCCATCGGCACGACGTGCGGCGGGGTAGGCTCTGCCAGCGCCGGCTGTTTTTCAAGCCGCGGCGGCTCGTCCGGCCGGCAGGCCACTAGCGAAAAAGTAACCAGGGAGAACAATACACGCATCATCAGGGAACAGAATCGGCCAGCGCTTGGACCTAGTGGTTAATGGATGCCCCCGTTATTTCTTTCGGCAGCCGGCAGCTGGAGGCACTGTACGGCGGCTGGGAATTGTTGGCCAGCCTGGTGTTTGACTTTCTGTATCTGTGGCCGGTATGGCTGTTGCTCAGCGCTGGGTGGTGGGGCGTTAAGAAGTGGCGCCGGCGCTAGGAGCTTATTCTTACTACCACGCAGCTTGCAAAGACGTACTATAGGTAGCTGCGGAGCATCCTTTCTGGAAGAGGTAGGAAAAGCTTGTTCGGTTGAAATCTGTGTGATTAACAAGTAATTTCCCCGTATCAGTTTAGCTAGCTGTATCGTGCACAAGAGTGTCAATGCTTTCGATGTCCACTTATGTCATCCCACCTTTTCACGGTCCGAATGCACGCTTTGGATGCGCTGCTAGCAGTAGCGCAAGCGCAAGGCCTGCTCGTAGGGGCTGAAGTGCGGGATACTTCGAACCGGTCGGGCCGCGACTGGCCGTGGTGGAGCGTGGATATAAGCCATACCTACGTTGTTGGGCCTGTATCTTGCCGAACGACAGCGACTATCTGGCAAGCTTCTACACCGGAAGGCGAAGTAGGCGAATTGCAGGGGCGCTGGCGCGGGGAAGTCTGGCGGGATGTGGCGGCCAACTGGTGCGATGTATCCGGTAGTCAGCCGCTTATTTTCTCTCAGCTTTTTCCTGTCGAAGCGTTTATGGCAACGCTTGCGCAGTTGTTGCAGCATGCGCGGGAGGCGCTGCTTAAAGCAGGAGCCGCCCAGGAAGTAGATGGCAAACTTTATCCTAATTAGTAAAGCAACTAAGGCTCGCTTTACAACTATATCCGCTGTGAAGTGAGCCTTAGTTGCTTATCAGGAAACACCTTGTCTAATAGTAGGTAGCCATTAAACTACCTTGTTTTGGCTACCGGGCTAGGCAGGCTGCACGAAGCGCTTGATGTCACCACTGGCGATATAAGACTTGCCGTCGGGCGCGGTGTTGACGTGGTCAACGACGTAGAGCGTGTTTTCCTGACGGATGTCGCGCGGGAAGCGCATGTTCCATTCAGGCTCGAAACCGTCGCTCACCACGCGGGCGCGCAGCTTACTTTTGTCTTTCACTACCTGCACCAAAATGCCCTGGCCCACGGTATCGGTTTCCTGTAAGTCGGCTAGGGTTTTGGGAGTGCGCGCTACGTGAGTAGTGCTGCCCGCACTGCGGCCGCGGCCTGCGCTGCCGTAGTGCTGACCAGCCAGCGGGTCGGTTTCTCCAGCACGCACCAGGCGCTGGATCGTGCCTTTGGCGCGGTAGAAGCTGCCATCGGCGCTGGGCTCCAGGCTTTCGACCAAGTAGTGGGCGCCCTCGGCCCGTAAGTCGCGCGGAAACTGCACGTTCAGATCGGCGTAGCCGGGGCTGATGACTTTCATGCGCAGCTTGCCACTCTGGCGGAAACACTGCAACTCTACACCCCCGGCAGCCGGGTCCGCTACTACCGGCAGCGCATAAGCGGCCGCATCAACACTTACGCCACGGCCCGCGAATGCTTGGCGCGACTGCCGACCTTGGAAGGCTTGGTCGCGCAACTCTTTACGGCTGGCGTTGTCGAGGTGGCGGCGGGCAATGCGCTCCGCGTAGTGCGTGAGCTGATCAATTTCTTCGGCAATTTCAAAATGCTCGTGTAAGCCAGTAGCCGTCAGGTCGGCCACCACTTGGCGCAGCAGTGCTTCGGCTTCGGCGTGTTGGCCCGTATCGGCTAGGTCCACAGCCTGCTCTTTATCGCGGCCGATGCGCAACAGCGCTAAGTCGAGCGTGACACGGCTGTCAGTAGCGGCGGCCACGGCCTCGATGGAGCCCGCCGTTACGTGCACAGTGTAGTCGCCGCTCACCGTTTCAACCGCCTCGTTGCGAATAACGTCGGCCCGGTAATTCACGGTGAGCAGCGCGTGCGAACCGGGAGGCAAAGCCGGCAAGCCAAGTTGCAGCCCCAGGAGCTTGTCCTCATTCTCGTATACATCACCTAGCTGTACCAGCAGACGCCCGTCCGTTTGGGACTCGGTGCGGGCCAAACTCAATACATCTTCAATTTGCACCCCATTAGCTGGGGCAAGCGTTACCGTTAGGTTCTGGGCGGCTACGGCCTTGAGGCTGTCGAGTTCGGCTCCAAACACATCCGCCGCATCGTCGGGCGACTGAATGAAGTAGAAATTGCCGCCCGCTGCCCGGGCCATGCCAATGAGCAAATCTTCCTCAAAATGCTCCCCGAAACCCAGCGTGGTGGTCGAAATACCTTCCTCGGCCTTTTTGGCGGCCGTGCTGATGAGCACCTTCGGTTGCGTAATACCGGCATTGGCTTGCCCGTCGGTGAGCAGCAGCACGCGGTTAACCTGCTCGTCGCGTAAATGCCCCGCTACCAACTCGCACCCACGCAGCCAGCCCCCGCTCAAATTCGTCAATCCCCCGGCCCGAATACCACTTATTACCCGCTTGATAGCCTCTTTATCCGTAACAAGTTGTGCCTCGAGCAAGGTGTCCACGTGGTCATCGTAGACCACAATGCTGAGGCGGTCCTCGGGCGTGAGGCGGTCAACGAAGTTGGCGGCAGCCTGCTGGGCGTAGCGTAGCGGCGCGCCAGCCATAGAGCCGCTACGGTCCAGCACCAGCGCCACGTTCAGGGGCCGGCGTTGCGGATTTGGGACGTCTTCGCGGAAGCTTAGCAGCAGACGGGTCGTATCGGCCGTGTTTTCAAGCAGCACGGCCTGAGCAGGTTGCTGAGTAATCTGCATAGGCAAGAAGGTGGTTAATTGAATGAATAAGCCAAATCGCCCGGTACGGGGTAAGCTACTTCGACATACGCGGCACTAACAGTGGAGGTTAGCACGGTAGCAGGAGCGTATTACGGCTCAGGTTTCGAGTAGCGGCTGATAATCGGCCTCGTGGTCGAAGCCGGCCAGCCAGGCTGCCGCCCGGCGACAAGTGCGAATATGGGGCGGCACGCGCAGCACATATTGGTGGTTGGTGCTCGGGCAGCGTACGCGTAGGGCATGCAGGGGCTCATCGTCGGGCAGAGGCACGCTCAGTAGTTGCCGCTCGCCACCCGCATCCCGGTCTCGGTCGAGCACCAGGCCCCCTAGCTCCTGCAAGAAGCGCTCAAGACCCATTCGCTCAATGAGCACGCGGCGGTGCGTCACGTTGCGCACGTGCAACAAATCCACGGCTCGTAATTCGTCTGGGCGGAAGGCGGTGCGCTCGTCCACGGTGGTACCTTGCCAGCGTAGGGGGACGCGTAATCCAGCCGGGAGGCTAGTTAGGCCACTACCCGCCACTTCGAGCCAGTGGGTCAGGTGCAGGCTGGCTGGCAACGTCCGCAGTTGCGCGCAGTTACTGACGTCGAGTGAGCGGGTGGTAAGGCGCGCTGGCAAGCGGCGCAGGTGGGAATTGTTGCTCAAATCCAGATGCTCACGCACCAGCCAGTCCCCCTCAACTTCGCGCACGGCCGTACCACTGGCGCGCACGCTCACGGCACGCAGGTGCTCGGGTAATAGCTCCAAATTAGGGCAGTCACGTACGTCGAGGTGGGTGCAATCGAGCGAGCGGGGCAGCTCCCGCAGTCGTTTTTCGCCGCGCAGCCGCACCGGCCCGGTCACGATTAATGCGTCGGGCAAAGGACCATTCAGCAATAGGGCTCTTACCTGGTCGGGACTCACTTTTAGCGGAACGGCAACGGATGGTAGTTGCTCTACCGTCAGCTGACCCAACGCATTAATCGTGACCCTAGCCGGTAAGGCGGCGGGCGGCGGAGTAGCGGGCAAGGGAGTAGCAGCCGGAGCCGGGCGAGCGGGCTGACGGCCGCGGGCGTTGATGCGAAACATAGCGAGCAACAATTAGTCAAGTACCGGACGGATAGCTTCGGGGGAGTACTCGCGCTGCTGCCACACGCGGTACACGCCGGTAGGCAGCACAATGGGCCGGTGTTCTTCGTGCACCAACGTGGCCGTGGCCGCCGTTACGTGCAGGTACAAAGAAGATCCGCTGCGAAACAACCGCGCGGCGCCCGCTTCCCGAATACGGTGCCGATGACCAGTTACTTCTCCGTGCGCTAACACCAAGTCCGCTTGGGGTATGGCACCGACTGGTAGGGCAGCTACACTTCCAATAAGTACATCGCCATGGCGATAAAGGGCGGTAGTCATGGGCAGTAAGGATAAATCTATAAGAGCCGTAGCACGCACGTTGCGAGCGACTACGCCATCTAATATACTACATTTTTTAGTAATTAGTTTTAAGCTACATTTTTTAGTAAAATATTAGTTGTAATAGATGCCTGCCATGTGGTTTTCCACATACCTAAACAAGTTGGTGATGATAAATCGTGATTCAACTCGCAACGAAACGCAGTAATGAACCACTAGCTTATCTTGCGCAAATCATTGGACTTGCTCTGCTGCTTATGAATGTTTCTTATCCGGTGCAGCTGTTGGGCACGGGAGCCTACCTGCCCGCGCGGCAAGTCACTTCGGCTAGCCTCGATGCTGAGTACCGCCGACCTAGCGGAGCTACGGAGCGGCTGGGGGGCGTACGGCATCGTCACTTTGCCGCGGCCTACGAAACCTCCACCTTCATGGCCGCAGAAGCGCTACGGCAGGCCTTAACTACGGCCGGGCTAGTCGCTACTGACTTGGATATGCTACTAGCAACCAGCGTGCTTCCCGAGCAACCCATGCCCACCAATGCCGTGCTGGTGCACCGGATGTTGGACTTAAGCCCGCGGGCAACTTGCTTCGATGTCAATGGCTCTTGCCTCGGGTTTCTGCACGCCCTGGAAATGGCCAGCGCCGGCCTAGCAGCGGGGCGCTATACCTACGCAGCCATCGTAGCCTCAGAGGTGGCCTCAAAGGGGCTCAACTGGGGCAGCGCCGAAACCAGCTCCCTCTTTGGCGACGGAGCCGCCGCCGTTGTACTAGGCCTAGCTTCGCCACCCGACGAAGCCGCGGTGCTGGGCATCAGTTTCGAAACGCACAGCCAAGGGGCCGACCTGTGCCAAATTGCGGCCGGCGGCACCCGCTACAACGCCGTCACGCCCCCTCCCTCCCCCGAGGACTACCTCTTTCGCATGGATGGCCCTGGCGTATTTCGGCTAGCCGCCGGCGTGTTCCCGGCGTTTCTGGACCGGCTGCTGCGCACGGCGGGCTGCTCGCGCGAAGCCATCGACTGCATTATTCCGCACCAGGCCAGCTACCTAGGCTTGCGCTTTCTGACCCAGCGGTTGGGCCTGGACCCTGAGCGGGTGGTTCAAATTCTGCCTACCCATGGCAACCAAGTATCGGCTTCGCTGCCCAGCACCTTACACGCCGCCGTAAGCACCGGCCGCCTCCAGCGCGGGCAGTTGGGCTTACTGCTGGGTACAGGCGCCGGGATTTCGCTGGGCGCCGCACTGCTTCGCTACTAATGCCCCCCGCACTCACGCTTCAGTTGCTGGTAGGCGGCTACTGCACGCACCCTGGCTTCGTGATTAATCCCCGGCGGGGGAGCTGGGCTTCGCAGCAGTTTCCGGCAATGTTCGCGCTGCTGCGCCACCCCACCCAAGGGCTGTTGCTGTACGACACGGGTTATGCCCCCCGTTTTTTTGCGGAAACGGCGCATTTCCCGGCCTCGCTCTACCGCTATGCCACGCCCGTGGTATGTTCGCCCAACCAAACAGCCGTGGCCCAGCTAGCCCACCAGGGCATTCACCCCGATGACATCAGGCTTATTATCCTCTCCCACTTTCACGCCGACCACGTGGGCGGGCTGCTTGATTTTCCCCGCGCCCGTTTACTTTACCTGCGGGCCGCCTTAGACCCGCGCCTGCAACAGCGCAGTACGTTAACAAACGTGCGGCGGGGCCTACTGCCTGGCCTGCTGCCCACCGACCTAACGGCCCGCAGCACCTTGGCCGACGACCTGCCCCGCTGCCCGCTGCCGGACCTAGCTCCTTTCGAAACCGGGTATGACCTGCTTGGCGACGGTAGTTTGCTCGGCATCGACGTATCGGGGCACGCGCCGGGGCAGCTCGGCTTGTTTTTCACCGCGCAGGGTGGGCAGCCAATTTTCCTAGTAGCAGATGCTTGTTGGACGCGCTACGCGTTTATCAACCTCGAATTTCCTTGGCCGCCGGTGCGCCTCATTACCCACAACATGGCCCAGTACCGCTCCCAAATTCGTCGGCTGCATGCGCTGGCCGTTGCCCGACCTGACCTCCTGCTAGTGCCGTCGCACTGTCAGGAAAGCATCGATTTGGCGATGGCTGCTTTGCAGGGAAACCAGCTTTAGACAGTAAGTAGTAAATCAATGTGCGCTTGTTTCTCCGCTCATCGTCGGTAAGCGTCGCAGGCCAAAAATCAATGTATCTTTTTCACTACCCACTTTCCCGATGGTCAGCAGTTGGCAAGCCGGTCTAGACCGGCTCCTGATTTTGTGGTACTACTGCCGGGCGCGGTATGGCCGCCGGCCCCGCAGCCGAGCCCAGTTGCGGCAATGGCAGCAGCGCCGATTGCGGCGCTATGCGCGCTGGGCCGGGCAGACCTTTGCGTTTTATCGGCCGTGGGCCGGGCAACCGTTGAGCCAGTGGCCAGTGCTGGAAAAGAGCGAGTACCTGACGCAGTTTGCGGGCCTCAACGCTCACAGCATGCCGCTAACTGAGTGCCTGGCCGTAGCGCGGGCCGCGGAAGCTAGCCGCGACGTAGCGGCGGCCCAACTGCCGCAGGGGCTGAGCGTGGGGCTGTCGTCGGGCACGGCGGGGCAGCAAGGGGTGTTTCTGGTCAGCCGCCGCGAGCGACTAGCTTGGGCGGGCACTATGCTAGCCAAAGCGCTACCGGGCGGCATCTGGCGCCCCGCCCGCATTGCGTTGTTTCTGCGCGCTAATAGTCCGCTGTACGAAACGCTCGGCAGTCGGCACATCTGCTTTGCCTACTTTGACCTGACCCAGCCGCTGGCTCAGCTGCGGCAGGAGTTGGCGGCCTTCAGACCCACAGTATTGGTGGCCCCAGCTTACGTGCTGCGCCTGCTGGCGGAGACCGAAGCCAGCAACCCGTTAGGGGTAGCCCCTACGCGCATCTACTCAGCCGCGGAAGTGTTGGAAGACGAAGACCGCGCGGTTATTGAGCGGGTGTTTCGGCAACCGGTGCATCAAATTTACCAAGCGGCCGAGGGTTTTCTGGGCATTAGCTGCGCCCACGGCCGCCTGCACCTCAACGAGGATCTGCTGCACATCGAACGAGAGTATCTGGTTGGAAGCACGGGGCGGTTCATGCCCATCATCACCGATTTTCGCCGTTCTACGCAGGCTATTGTGCGCTACCGGCTCAACGATGTGCTCATCGAATCCGCTGAACCTTGTCCTTGTGGCTCACCCTGCACGACGCTCGCCCGCGTGGAAGGCCGCGGCGACGATATTTTTGTGCTTGCTGCTCCCACGGGAGAACTGGTACCTATTTTTCCGGATTTCATTCGGAGTGCCGTGCTACAAAGCAATCCACACATTCTTGATTTCCGATGCGAGCAAACGGCTCCCGACACCGTGACCTTGCGGCTGCGCACGCCCGCAACGGACGCCGCCACGGCCAGCCAGCACGCCACCCAAGCACTCGCCGCCCTCTGGGCGCGCTGGGCAGTGTGCCCACCTCGGCTCACCTTGCAGGAATGGGAGTCACCGTCGACGACTGAGCTGCGCCTTAAACGCCGCCGGGTGCGGCGCACGTTTCCGGTGGCGCTGACAACGCTGCTGGCTGGAGCAGCCGGCGAACCGCTGCCAGGCAGGCCTCGTGCGGGTGATACTGCCCGAGGGCTTCCGTCAGGCTATGCAGCGAGGTTAAATCAAACTCAGTGAGCAGTCTGCGCAGTGCGGCCACTGCCATCGAACTATCCAGCGCGGCGACGCGCAGGCCCGCGCCCCGCTCCTGTACCCGTTGGGCAAAGTCAAATTGATCATAGTCGTAAGGGCAGACCAGGCTAGGCCGGCCTGCCCGGATGCAGCTGTATACAATACCCGCTCCCCCGTGGTGTATCACGGCCGCGAAGTGGGGCAAGCAAGCATCGTAGGGCACATAGCCGTACACCGACCAGTTGGGGCCTACTTCCTCGGGCTGGTGGCTACCCTGGTTGGCCTCCCCGCGTGACACCACGAAATGCACCTCCGGAAATGCCTCAAGTAAGGGGGCCAGTTGGGCTAGTAATCCTTGCTTGGCCCAGGGCAGGTGGGTGCCGAGCGTAACCAGCACGGCTTGTGAGGTTCGTTGCTCCGTAAAAGGGAAGCGTGCCCCCGTTGATTCGGGAGTAGCCGTGAGTGGGCCAATAAACTGAAAGGCGGCTGGCCAATCGCGGCCGAACTCCAACTCGGCCATGCCTAGGCCTAGGATACCGTGCGGCGAGTAGGCCTGCTCCGAGCCGTCGGGCCGGTACACGCGCGTGCCTAACGCCCGCAGCTGCCGCGCCAGCACTACCCCAAACGCCTGCTTACCCGCGCGGATGAGTACGCGCCCCAGTGCGTCGCGCAAATGATGCCCCCAGTGGCGCGGGGTTCCCCAGCCGCCTAGGTAGGCAGGCGTGCCCCGGCGGGTTTCGAGGGCAAACGGCGTAGGAATAGTGGTGAGCCAGGGTAGTCCGCTTTCCTCGCAAACGAGCCCCGCCACTGGCGCGCAAAAATCAGCAATGACCACGGCGGGCTGCTGCGCGGTGAAGATGGCGCGCAGCTCCTGCCGAATACCGGGCAGCAGGGCTAGGTTGGCGCGCAGCTGACCCAGCATCAAGAAGAAGCTGTCGCTGACCGGTCCCGGCGTGTCCACGATGCGCTCCATGGCGAAGGGGTCGTGAGCCAGCACCGTGTCAACGGCAAAATCTAGTTGGCGCAGCAGGTCGGCCTTGGCAGCTCCGGTAGTAAAATGCACCGCGAAGCCTTGGCTCACGCAATAATGAGCTAAATCAATCAGCGGGTTGAGGTGGCCACTGAAAGGCGGCGCGACGAAGCATATTTTAGGGACAGACACCGAAGTGGATGAGTGTGGCGCAACATACAGCGTTGCGAAGCTAGCCTTGTTTTCTAAGTGGTTTTATAATGCCTAGAGTTGGCTAGTTAGGAAGAGTTATAATAAGCAGGAACTCCTTCTACGCAGTTGATAACAAAGCACTTAATGAGTTCCGGTAACTCTGGCAGCCTCGCGTAGTCCAGATGCCCCGCTCGCACCCAGTAATTACAGGGCAGTCGGCACAGGCTGCGGCTTAACCAGTCGCGCTGTCCCTGTACTACGGTCACCGCTACCTGTGGATGCGCTTGGTAGCGCAAGCAAACCGGCCCTAAGCCTACCAGCTGAATGTATAGTCCTGCTGGCACTCGCAGCCACGGCAAGGCAGCGTAAAATAATTGCAAACCACAGCTGCCGCACAGCAGCACCAACCGGTTCGTGGTGGCATCCAGCAACGGTTGCAACTGCTGGGCGCAGGCCCGCCGAAAAACTGCGCTGCCCAGTGCCGCAACGAACTGTGCACTGTTGCGCATTGAAGCGGCTAGCAGCGGAGCCGGCTGGTAGTCAGCCGCCAGCGCGGCTTGATTATACGGAAAGTTAGCTTCTAGCTTCACCCAGCCAGGAGGAGCGACGGCCAGCAGGAAAGCCTCTTGCGCCGGACTAAGGCAGGCGGAGGCGTAGTCGCTCTGGCCCGTGAGCCAAGCCACCACTTGGGCGCTGGGGCGGGCCAGCGAATTGGCCGGGTCGTAGCGCAGAAGGCGGTGCAGATTGCCAATCATATTTCAGACGTAGCGTAAGCCGTCGGCTACCACTTCAATGGTTTTGTCTCGCCACTGTACCCGCCGGGGCTGAATTAGAGCATGTAACAAGTGCAGTGGCTGCAACAAGTCAGCTAGCACCTCTAAAGCCACGGTGCGGAAGCTTTCCGGCGTGCCAAGCTGGTAGCGGCGGACCCCAGCCAATACCGTGGCCTTCAACGTTAGCACAGCTAATACCCCAGTTACCAGGGCAGGGCGGCCACTAACCAAGCTCAGCAGCACTATTACCAACGGCAGCGAACTAGGCAGCACCACTAAGGCCACGACCGGTCTCGTAAGCGACGACCGAAACAGGCGGCAGGCAAACACCATCCAGCGGCGCATTATCTGCAGGTATGCGCCGAAATGGGGTACGGTAGTGGCCAAGGGATGCACAATGGTACTTTGTACCACGGGCAGATTTTGGCGGCGGTAGAGTTGAGCCAGGGCATAGTCGTCACACAGCTCCGTCTCAATGGCGGCAAAGCCACCTAGCCGCAGCAAAGTAGCTTTATGGGTAGCATAAAACATCCCATTAATAGTAACCGACGGCTGAAAGTACAAGGGTGGCAAGTAGGTTAGCAGCGAATTAGCATTTACAAACGCCCGCACCAGCGCCGCCCATCCCACCGGGCCCGGCGGGTACTGGTAGTAGGGCAGGCCCGTTACCAGAGCCTCCGTTGTAAGGGCAGCCTTAGCCTGCGCCAGCGCCCCCGGCGGCAGCACCGTGTCGTCGTCCAGCACCACCACAATCGCCCGGCTTAACGGCAGCGCCCGTTGTAGTTTAAAGGACTTGGGGTTAATACCTTGGGGCACCGGGGGCGTGAGTACCAATTGCACGTGGGTAGCCAGATACTCGGCCCGAAGCCGCTCGGCAATGCGGCGGCCTTCGACATCCGTTTCGTCCAGCAGCCAGAGGAAGTGGGCCTCGGGATGATGACGCAGGTTGCGGCGCAAGCAGTCCTCCAGCAGCGAGTCGCCGCTCAGAATGGCCTGTAGCACCGACATATCCGCCACGGCGGGTGCCGGGGCAGGTGGGCCGACGGGTGGGGCGAGCGGCTGGGCTAGGTAGCGCAGGGCTAGCCCTAAGCGCGTAGCCATCAGTAGCAAGTAGAGGCCAGTGAGAGCCAGCGTGATAGTAGTTAAAGATAGCATCAGGCGGGGCGTGATGGAGAAGACTGCTGCTGCCACCAAGCCACAAAGCGCGTCAGGCCCTCTTCGACGCTGACAGCTGGAGGGCCCAACTCAGCCAGGCACTTGCGCACATCAAAGGTTTTGGAATAGGCAAACACGGTTACCCCAAAGCGCGTGAGCGGCGGCTCGCGGTAGGCCAGCAGCCCGGCCGATACCCACTCGGCCAGTTGCGCCAGGCGAAAGGCCCACGCCACCGACACCCGCCAGTGCGGCGCTGGGTAGCCCAGCCGTTGCAGCAGGTCCACTAAGAACGACTGGATAGCTACTGGCTGATTATTGGTCAGATTCAACTCTCCTTCGAAGCGGCGGTCCAGCGCGGTTAGCACGTACGTGGCGAGCGTGTCGATGTAGAGGAGGTCACCCACGGCCGTCTGCCCGTCGGCCCGGTGCAACAGGGGTAATTGCCCTGCCGCCGCCGCCCGCAGAATGCGGGGAAAAATTACGGTGTCGCCGGGACCGAACACGGCGCGGGGGCGTAGTACAGCCCACGGCCCCGTATAAGCCTGCACGAGCCGCTCGCCCTGCCGCTTGGTGCGCGAGTAGGTATTAATTTGCTCCGCATCGGGCGGAATTGGGCTCTCCTCCGTGAGACCAAACTGGTCGGCGGCCCGGTAGAACACGCTCGACGACGATATATAAAGTAAGTGCGGATTTCCGTGCCGAGCACAGTACTCTACCACATGTCGAGTGCCCTCCACGTTGGTGCGCTGGTAGGCCGCGGGCTGGGCCCAGGGAGTTGCCAGCGCTGCGCAGTGCACCACAGCATCGACCGATTCGGGAAAGGTCAGCGGTCGAGTCAGGTCATGACATAGGTACTCATCCACGGGTCCTGCCGCGACCTGCGACCGACCTAAACCAATCACAAAGTCTCCCCTAGCCTGCAGTAGGGTCGCGATGCGGCTACCTACGAATCCGTTACTACCGGTGACTAAAACTCGCATACGAGGCCCTAGGTACGTTGTTAGAACCCGAACATACGCCAAAACCTGCATGGCGCCGCTCTCCCTTTTCACCGTATAGAATCAATTTAGCATCTGACGTAGGCGGCCCAGCAAAGTAATCAAGCCTAGCTATTCGTTCATGACGCGACAATATAGGTTTGTTTCACGCAAGTAAAGGATTGATCGTGTCCATCAACGGCTCGTGCAACATAAGAGCTAATTTAGAGCAAAATGACAACTGCACGCTCAGATGAAATTTCCCTCTTGCTGCTAGCAATGTCCCTTTCTTCCCCAGCAGCTTACTAGTGTTTCCCCTATCAGCTATTGAGCGAACTACTTAGTTTGGATTTCGGCAGGGTTTACAATGTAGTTGGTAGAGTGCCGCTACTGGCAGAACGTTGCTCCGAAAGCAGGCAGCAATCAAGGGAAACGAGCTGTCCGTCAGTTACGGTATAGCCACTAGCCGCCCTTTGCTAAATACATAATAATGCGGTCTGTTGGAACCTTGCTCATTGAGCAGACCCGTGCAAATGAGTAAGCGGCTACCGAGCTGCCCGCGAACCGGCTCAAAATCATCAGGTACAACCGTATCCCAGCAGCAAACCGTTTGATTATCAAAGTAAACAACTCCGGTTTTAAGGTCGATAATGGCGTAGTTGACGCACTCTGCACCGCAGCCCCACGTCGCTAATACGTAATGACCTGCAAAGTTAGCCGGCTGCGTCGCCGCTTCCCGAATATGCGTGCGAAACTGCCAAGCTGCAGTACCAGGCCGTAACAGGGGTGTTGCATTTTGTCCTCTATACCACGTTTTTACTGAATAATCTACAAAGGTTGGTAAGGAAGCCTGTGCCCAAGCAGGTGGGGCTACTAACCAGCAGGCTGACACGAGAGTTATTGGCAAACAGCTAGTTGACATGGAACAATAATATCGAGTGATACACACGAGAGCAAACTATACGCCTCGCTCGTGTTTTGAGTACTTTATCCTCGTGAAAGCCGACTGCTTATAGTAGTCGGTCTTTTCTGCGGAGGCAGACTGCCTTTTCTGCGTTGCTGTGTAAGCCTGAACTAAGTTAACTGCTTGTTTATCTAAAACGGTGACTTTCCTGAACAGCTTCGCTGTAAGACTGCCTCTATTTCACGGAAAGGCGGGTTTTCAATCCTCCTCACTAGAGGTCATCCGTTCACCCAAAGACAAAAGAACGAGTGGTATGGCCAGGTATCGCCTCGCACGCAGCGCTACAACGTAGCGCGTTAAACGGCGTTTTCGTACGCGCTGCCCCCTGGCGGCCTAGCGCCTTTCGTTGAGTCGTCCCCGCAACGGCTAGCTCCCCCTGCGAGGCGCTATGGGCCCGGCGGACAACCTCGTTACGATAAGTCAAGTGCTGCCCGTACAAGCTAGGGCCCATCCTCCCCCCTACAGGCTACAGGTGAAACAGCCCTGGAAGTATCTCGCAACGGGAAAAGTTGGGCTTATCAAGTATTGTATGAATAAACTATTGAATATCTGCTTATTACAGCGAATACAAGTACGTTTAGGGAGCCACTGCTCCTAAGCAAGCGTGCTTAGGAGCAGTGGCTATATGCCCTTCTTACCACTCTTCCATACTTGTCTTATGCTCAATAGCTCCCGTGCCGTATCACTTATAAATCGTAGGCCCCCAGGCCTAGCCGCAATGGGCCTTTTGCTGGGCCTTGAGCTCCTCGGGCCAACGCCCGTCGTTCAGGCCCAAAGGCTCACCCTCACGGCCGTCTCGCCTACTCCGCAGACGCTGGCCGCCCCCCGCAATACCCCTGTCGTGGCCACCTTCAACCAGCCGCTGAGCAACACGGTCGCCACCCAGAACGCGTTGCGGGTATTTAGCCAGCAACTCGGCGGACGCAAGGCCGGCACAGCCACGGTGAACGACAACACGCTCACGTTCGACCCCACTACCGATTTTAAAGCGGGCGAAACGGTGTTTGCCACCCTCACCGCGGGGGCGCAAATCACGAGCGGCACCCTAGTTTCGCCGAAGGTGTTTCAGTTTACCACGGCCACCAACCCGAGCACCGGCACGTTTGGGGCGCCGCAAACTGTGGCGCTCAAAGAAAACACCGTTAGTCAAGCCCTCGGCGACGTGGACGGCGACGGGGACTTAGACCTGCTCACTGCTAATACCTTCGCTTCCAGTGGGGGTAGTACCGTATCGGTACGACTGAATAACGGGCAAGGCGGTTTTGGCAACAGTGCGCAGGAAGTGTCAACGGGCCAGCCCATTTATGCCATCGCCCTGGGTGACGTAGACGGCGACGGGGACCTAGACCTGATACTATCCACCATCAACGGCACCAACACCAGTGTGGTGGTGCGCCTGAATACCGGCGCGAGTACCTACACGAATGGGCAGGAGCTGGCCGGTCGGAGCGGGGTGGTGCTCGCCGACGTGGACGGCGACGCGGACCTTGATCTGCTCACCGTGAGCAACACGTCCGGCACCGGCGTGCTCGTGTACCTCAACAACGGCGGCGCCTTCACCTTCTTCCAAGCCGTTACGGTGCTTGAGAGCCCGCAGGAGCTGGCCCTGGCTGACCTGGACGGCGACGGCGACCTAGACCTGGTGACGACGGCGTATGGCGTGCGCGCTGGGAGCGCCAGCGTGCGGCTGAATAACGGCGCGGGCGTATTCGGAGACGGCCAAAACCTAGGGTTCGGCCGCTCCCTGAACCTAGTCCTCGGCGACGTGGACAATGACGGCGACGTGGATATAATTGTAGATCGGGCACTGGTAGGCGACCTGGAGCTCTTCCGCAACAACGGCAGTGGCACCTTCGGCCAAAGCACTAGCTTCTTGGTGGGCACCACCCCAAACAGCGGTACCGACATTGGCCTCGGCGACCTTGACAACGACGGCGACTTGGATGTGGTGAGCGCCCAGGGCGGCTTGCAGTTCTACGTGGGCCTAAATAACGGCAGTGGTACTTTTACGACTCGGCAGTTTGCAAATCCTCTTTTCAGCCTTACGACAGTCTCTTTGGGAGATGTTGATGGGGACGGCGACCTGGATTTTAACGCCAGTGTTTCTACGAACCCAAGCTCCATTGTATGGATCAATGATGGTACCGCGTCCTTTAGATCGGGGCAGTTCGTTTCCGTTCGGCAGGGGCTGTTGAGCGACGTAGACGGGGACAACGACCTCGATTTAGTTGGCATCAACACATCGGGAACGCTGAGCGTACTTCTTAACCAAAATACCACGACGCCCCCGCCGCCTACCCTAACGGTGGTGAGCCTGACGCCGGCCCGCAACGCCCTGGCCGCGCCTCGCAACACGAACGTGGCCGCCACGTTTAGCCAGCCGCTAAGCAACACCGCCGCCACGCAAGGCGCTGTAACGGTGTTTGGGCAGCAGACAGGCGGCCGCAAAGCAGGCACTGCCACGGTGAGCGGCAACACGCTCACCTTCGACCCCACCACCGATTTTAAAGCAGGCGAGCAGGTATTGGCGACCTTCACAACGGCCGTGCAAAGCAGCACCGGCGGCCATTTGGCCAAACCACAGGTCTTCCAGTTTACCACCGCCACGGCCCCGAGCACGGGGGTCTTTACCGGGGAGGCTTCCCTGGATGCGGACGCGCGCAGCAGCTTCCTCGGGGACTTGAACGGGGATGGTAGCCCAGACCTGATTGAGTATACCTACGGCCCCTTCGCCGAGGGGACGATTCGGCTGAGCAACGGCGACGGGACCTATGGCAGCCCGCAACGTCTTTCGCTCTCCTACTTCACGCGCAGCCTCGCCCTGGGCGACGTGGATGAGGATGGCGACCTGGATCTGATCAGCGCGCATAACGTCCGCTACAGCTCGCAGGGGTTCGTGTCCGTGCGGCTGAACAACGGGCAAGGCGCTTTCTCCGACGGGGCAAGTCTGACCGTCGGTTCTTTTCCCACCTCCGCCACTTTGAGCGACGTCAACAGTGACGGGCACCTAGACCTGCTCCTGATCAGCGACATCGGCTCTACGACCCTCAACATCCGGTTTGGCAACGGCAACGGCACCTTTCGGGAAACCGGGCAGGATATCCCGGCCAGCGAAACCCCCATTGTCCCGATCGACATCGACAACGATGGCGACTTAGACCTGTTTACCGGCAACCAGGCCTACCGCAACGATGGCACGGGCTACTTCGCGGGTTCGCAGGCCATCGAGGCCGATGCCGCCGCCGCGTTTGGCGACCTGGATGGCGACGGCGACCTGGACCTGGTGACGTCGGCCGGTATCATCTTGCGCAACAACGGCGCGGGCACGTTTACGGCGAGCGGCGCGGGCACCCTCGCCGGCACCAACCGCCTCGGCGACGTGGACGGCGACGGCGACCTGGACCTGGTGTCGGGCAGCGGCACCACCGTGCGCGTACGCCTGAACGACGGCACGGGCCTGTTCAGCGGCAGCCAGCAAGTCGCGGTCGCCGGCACGGCTCTCCTCTCCCTGGCCGACGTGGAGGGGGATGGCGACCTCGATATGTTGGCCAGCAACGGCCAGACGGTGAGCCTGCGGCGGAACGGGGCCGCCGACTTGGCTATCGTGGGACTTTCCCCGGCCCGCAACGCCGTGGCCGCCCCGCGCCCGACGGATGTGGCCGTGACCTTCAGCCAGCCGCTGAGCACTAGCGCCGCGACCCTCGGTTCGCTGAAAGTACACAGCGCCCAGGCCGGGGGCCTCAAGGCGGGCACCGCCACGGTAAGCGGCAATACGCTTACCTTCAACCCCAATGCTGACTTCAAGCCCGGCGAGACGGTGTTTGCTTCCGTGCTGAGTTCCGTACAAAGCAGCGGCGGGCCGAGCCTAGCCAAAGGCCAGGTGTTCCAGTTTACGGCCGCCACGGCCGCCGCCACCGCTACCTTCAGCGGCACGGATGTAGCCATGGGTGCCGGCGCGAACGGCACGGCCGCCGGTGACGTAGACGGCGACGGCGACCTGGACCTGCTCACCGCCAATATGAACGCAGGCACCGTGTCGGTGCGCTTCAACAATGGTAGCGGCAGCTTCACCGGCGCGCAAGAGGTACGCGTAGACGACGGCCCCTATGCCGTAGCGCTCGGGGACGTAGACGGCGACGGGGACCTGGACTTGGTCACGGCCAACGCCAACCGCCGTACCGTGAGCGTGCGCCTGAACAATGGCAGTGGGGTCTTCTCTGGCAGCCTCAACGTGGCCGTGGGCGTGAGCCCGCACGCGGTGGCCCTTGGCGATATCGACGCCGACGGCGACCTGGACCTGCTGGCCGCCAACTACACCGACGGCACCGACAACAACCTGCGCAGCACCGTCTCGGTGCGGCTCAACAACGGCCTAGGCTCCTTCAGCGGTTCGCAGGAAGTAAGCATCGGCACGCGCCCCCTGAGCCTGGTGCTCGGCGACGTAGATAATGACGGGGACCTCGACTTCGCCACCGCCAACTCGAACTCGAACACGGCCAGCGTGCGCCTCAACGACGGCGCCGGCACGTTCTCCGGCACCCAGAACGTAATGGTCGGCTACCAGCCGCACGGCGTCGTGCTAGCTGACGTTGATAAAGACGGTGACCTAGACTTGCTAGCGGCGCACCTCGTCGACAGCGGCGTGAGCGTACGCCTGAACGACGGCAGCGGCGCCTTCAGCGGCTCGCAGGAAGTTGCGGTGGGCAACGGGGCCCGTAGCCTCACGGTGGGGGACCTTGACGGCGACGGCGACCTGGACCTGCTGGCTGGCAACGTGTGGGGCAACACCGTGAGCGTGCGCCTGAACAGCGGCACGGGCATCTTCTCGGGCAGCCTGAACGTGCCCGTAGGTGTGGCCGTATCGGATGTGCGCGTGGGTGACCTGGACGGCAACGGCACCTTGGACTTCGTGACGGCTAATGCCACGGCGGGCTCGGCGAGCGTGCGCCTGAACGCAGAACCGGCTACTGCAACGGCCACGGCCGCCACCTCGGCGGAGCAAACGCTGACCTACGTGGCGCGGCGCCCACAGGAACTGAGCGTGTACCCCAATCCAGCCCAC
>Ga0325401_1000046_pt1 | contig 67256 bp, 55 predicted proteins | sample PopdelMetagenome_FD_205666 | JGI IMG/M metagenome (GOLD analysis project Ga0325401, IMG submission 205666) | Populus deltoides microbial communities from Bellville, Georgia, United States - Xylem-PdKOR-R2 | ecosystem: Host-associated > Plants > Phyllosphere > Stem > Wood/Secondary xylem | place...
CTTCGCCCGCCGCCTCAAGACGCTCAGCGGCCTCACACCCTACGAATACATCGCCAAGATCTGGACGTCAGAGCCAGACCGATTCATCGTCAACCCGATCCACCAGATACCGGGACTGAACACCTAGGCTCCTCACGGTATTCTCGTCGAACCCGTTGGCAACAAGCCTATGTGTCGCGCTCCAAACGGGCGAATGGATGCTCGGCGTTGACGTGTCTGTCGCAGTGACACGAGCGATCCGGTTCGATCCGGTCAAACCAGCTGAGATACTGATTCTCGATGACGAAGCAAAGCCGGCGCACACTCGATAGTGTTGCAATCCAATTCATGTCGACATGTCTTCAAGTCGACGTACCGTGGCTTTCCGCTCGTATGCAGCAATACCAGCCCCAGCCGCTGACCAGCCACAAAAGCGCAGCCCGAACGGTGAAAAATGCATGCCGTGCAGTGTGTTCGGGTAATGCCATTACCCAAAGCAGCAGAAAGGCGGACGCAGCGAGATAGGGCATTCCTGCCGCCAGTGCCGCCCGCTTCTCGCCCGAAACGACGCTTGCTCGCCGGAGCAGCGCCGCGGCCCACCCTCCGATCCCTGCCGCAAGCAGTAGACACGAGGCGACGATGCTGTCCGCGCCCGCATAGCCCAGCCGCCAGAAGTTCGCCGCCAGGACGCCGACATTTCCCCAAAGCATCGTGAAGCGCGACGCGCCGCGTGCGGCGTCATAGCCGATCTCGGGGTCCAGCGTGCCGACCCGGAACAGCAGCTGCTGGGCAAAGTCGACGAACGGCCCCGGGCCGAGCAGTGCTACCGACAGCCCCAGCTTGGCCGCATAGCTCCCTAGGAAGCCCGCCATCCACGCGCCGCCCAACACCGCCAGTCGCAACCCGGCCCGCGCAGGCCCCTCGTCCGGCCGCACCGCGACCACCCCCGCAACGACGAGGAACACTCCCGCGACCAGCGGTACGCTGATCAGCTGGTCGAGGAACGCCTCCACCGAGCCTGAAACCACCGCGAGCATCACCAGCCGGTCGGGTGTCAGCCGCGTCCGCCACGCGATCATTCCCATCACCGTCAGCCACAAGGCGATCTGGGGCGGGCCGTAGCTGAACAACTGGCCATAGCCCATCTGGCCCCCGATGGCGAACGACCCGACCAGCAGCGGCGCCAGTCGCAGCCACAGGATCCCGCCCCGCGCCGCCAGGACCGCCGACAGCGCGATCAACGCCAGCGTCAGGTTCAGGAGCAGCGCGCGATACGCCTCGACCGGCATGACCGTCAGCGCCAGGGCGAGCATGCTCGCGCCTCCCTGCCAGAACCGGGTATAGGTGGCGCTCGGCCGTTCGGGCCAGCGCCCGTCGAGCCAGGTCTGCAAGTCCCGGCACGGATAGCGGCGCGGCGCCCATCCGTCCGCCCGGACCTGTTCCACCGTCAGCAGCCTCGGGGCGATTGCGGTATGCGCAGCATCGGTCCCGCCCAGAACCGCGAGCTGCGCGGCGATGCAGTCGCTGTACATGTCGCGCCCCGCCAGCGCCGCCGCGGGATAGGAGGCCGTCGGTATGCTGCCATCGGCGTAACCGGCCCGGAGCGCTGCGGCGACGCGCGGCTTGGAAACCAGATTGTCGGCGAAACGCGCTCCCAGGAACAGCGCGTTGAGCAAGGCGAGCAGCAACAGGCACTGCCCGGCGAGCCGCAGGGCATGGCCGCGGCGGCGCGTGGCGTCTAGGTGCGGGGCATAGGTCATCGGATCGAGCATGGCAGGTTCCGGACAGGAGTGAGAAAAACGCTGGCAGATGGTGCGAGCGGCACCCGCGCCGCGATCCAGCCAGGCAGCGGATCGGCACCTCCGCCAACGGGATGCGCGAAGAGCAGGAACGACCGGCCGCACAGCGCGCGTGCATCGATCACCGGCAGGTCGGGCCGGATCGCATGCCAGCGGCGCACCTGGTTGCGGTTGGTGGGGTCGGGAGAGACATCGCCGGGCACGTCCGCGAACACCAGCCGGCGCCCGATCGCCGGGGCAGCACCATCGCGCAGCTCGAGGAAGCGCAGCCCGCTCCCCGTGACGATCGGCAGCGTCCCCGCCGCGCTCGAAACGGCGACGAACGCGTCGCGCCGGTCGGCCTTGCCGATCTCGCCGGGGTCGCGCCACCCGTTGGCGACCAGCAACGTCGTCAGTACCGCCACTCCTGCGGTATCGGCGCGGGCTCCGAGCGCCCGCACCAGCCCCACGATCGCCAGCGCCAGTCCGAGCGCGCCCGCCAACGTGTAGCGGTCGGCGTGGCTATGGCTGACGAGTACCGCAAAGATCCATATCCCGGAGGGCACTGCCGCGAGGATCAGCGCGACCACCCACAGGGCCGTGTCCGAGGAAGCCCGGGGTGGCAAGCCGGACGGAGCAGATAAGGGCACAGGCCCACGCCGCGTCACCAGCACCGCCGCGATCAACCCGGCGAGTGGCAGCGCCAGCGACCCGAGCAGCGCGCCATAACTTCCCGCCAGCGCCGCCCAGCTCGGCCGTCCGTAATAGCCCGGCGCCCCGGTATCCGCGGCACTATAGCGCCGTGCAGCCGCCAGGATCGGCCACCACAGCAGGATCGACGCTCCCGCCACCCCGATGGCTGCCAGCATGCGTCTGTCAACGCGTCGCCGTTCGACCCGCGCGCGCGTCAGTTCGATCACCCCCAGCGCGCCTGCCAGCAGCAGCGCATAGAAATTGCACCCGATCGCCAGCGCCAGCAGCCCGCCGATCGCCACGGTGCGTCGCGTCGAGCAGCGTCCCCGCCCGCGATCATGGAGCATCACCGCGACCGCGACCGCGGCGGTGACGATTGCATAGGGGCGCGCCTGCACCGCATGGGCAAACAGCCCGCTCGACAGCACCGTGCCGCCTGCGACCAGCGCGGGCACGCGACCCGCATGGCGCCACGCAACCACGCCGGTTACCAGCGCGGCGCCATAGCCGGCGACGATCGACGGCAGCCGCAGCGCCAGCGTGCTCTTGGGCGCAAATAGATGAAGCAGCAGGTCATAGAGCGGTGGGTTGAACTCACCCCCACGTACCAGCGCCATCCACATCGCGGGAACTGTAGGCTGTCGCGCGGTCCATACCGCCAGTACCTCGTCCATCCACAACGGCGCATCGGCCGCGAGCGCGGTCGCCTGCCAACCATATTGGACACTCAACAGCGCGAACAGCAGCGCCGCGATCGCATCGAGCCGCAAGGCCACGGGCCGGATCGACATTCAGTTTCCCGCCTTCCCGGCGCAGGCCGGGTTCCAGGCGGCATGACAGCGACCATCGCGGACAACGCTCGTTACGCGCGCCGTCCGACTGCGCCGGGGAAGTTCATGGGAAATACCCGTTTCACTGACCGTTGATCCGCCGCGTCTGCCATTTGCCCTGAGTGCAGTCGAAGGGCTGCGACTTGGTCCGGCACCAACGGATGCGTCTGCAATCATCGATCCCTAGCCGACCTGTGCCATCGCGGGTGTCGCTAGCCGGCGTGCAAGGGTGCGGCCGACCCCATCCGCCTGCGCCATGATCGTCAGCGTCGGATGCCGTGCAGACAGCAACGGCAGCGCCGCGCCGTCGGCGACGAACACGCCTGCCACCCCCGCCAGCTCGCCCGTCGCGGTGGTCGCGGCCGGGCCCGTCCCGCGCAGCGGCAGCGTTCCCGCCGGATGCGCGTCGGCACCGGGCGTCAAGACCTGGCGCGACCCCGGCAGAGCCCAGGCACCGCGCCGACGCATCCGCCCCGCCAGCGTGGCAAAGCCCCGGTCCAGCAGCTGTTGAGCCTGCGCGGTCTGGTGCCCCTCGACCCGAAGGCTGCCGTCGCCCTCAAGCCACAGCCGGTTGTCGCTGAACCGCCCGGGCAGGTATTGGGTTGCCAGCAGCAACGCCGGCGCCAGCGCGCGTGCGGTTCGCAGCGCAGCCGCGCGGGTCAGTGGCAGCCGGTCGGCGATCGGCCCCAGCGGCAGCGTGTCGGCGCCGTAGACGACGCCGGCCGACTCCACCCCCGGCTCCACGTCGATCGTGTAGAACAGCTGCCCCAGCCCGAACGAGCGCGCCGGCAGCGCCTGCCCGACCAGCCCGGGGATGAGGAACGCCATGCCCCCCACCGGATTGCTTTCGAGCCGCACCCGCCGCCCGACCAGCCCCAGCCGGCGCAGCGCCAGCCCGGTGGTCGCAAGCGTTCCCGCCGCCAGTACCACCGCGCCCGCGCGCAAGGAAACCTGCTCGGTGCCCGCGCGTGCCTCGACAAGGTGCGCACCCGCCGCCCCGCCCAGTCGCTCGACCCGTACACCCGGACGGTAGCGAAAATTGGAATGACGGCTGAGCGCCGGCAGCTCGGCGGCCGCCTGGTATATGCTGCCGCGTGCGCAGCCATGCAGGCACAGCCCACAGGCGGTGCATCCGCCCCGCTCCCGGCGCGACGCCGCCAGCACCGCATTGGGTGCAGGACCCAGGCGAAAGCCAGGATCGTCCCTGGTCTCGCGATGTCGCGCCGCTACCCGCGCCGCGGCCGGGGTCAGGATAGCAGATGGGTTCACCCCAATCCGCTCGGCGACCCGATCGCAGCTTGCCGCCATCACAGCCGGATCGGGAAAGGCCGCCAGATCGTCAGGGCTGTAGTGCGGGGCCAGCGCTCCCCAAATTTGTGATAGCCCGCCCGCTGCGAGCGATCCCACCGCGTGAAAGCCGTCCGCCTGCAGTCCGCTCGCCTGCGCGAACCCGGTCAGCGTCGCGCGTGCGCGCGGGGTGGCGAACTTGGGCGACAGCCCGGCCTCGGCCAGCGGGCCGGTCCCGCCCAGCTCCGCCCGCCAGCGCGCCGGATCGGCGCGCCACGCGGCCAGGTCCTCATGCGCGGGCGGCGCTGGCATCACCCCGTTCGACGCATCGACCATCAGCACCTCGATCCCCGCCTCGACCAGCGGCCACGCGGCGCTGACCCCGGCCGGGCCGCTGCCGATCACGATCACCGTTGCGTCGAGCGTCATCGCCGCGTGACCACTATCCGCACCGGCAGCATTAGGGTCTCGGCCATGCTATCGACCGCCAGCCGCGCAAGCCGCCCTACCCGCGAGCCGCGGGCGAGCCGCGCCTCGCCCGCTACGCTCGCCTCCGCCAGCCGCGCCGCAGCGCGCATTCGGGCGGCGACGGGCCCGTCGATCGGCTCCAACCGGCTCCGCACCATTGCCCCGTCCGGGAATGCACGCGCGTAACGCCGCATCAGTGCCGACGTCGGCACTGTCCCCGCCCGGCGCAGCAGCGCCCGTGCCTCAACCAGCAGCGCCCTTCGGCAGGCCGGCTCTGCTGCCAGCCGCTTCGCAATCGGCCGCACCGCGATCCCCAGCCGGGCGAGGTCTACCGCACTATCGATCGGCTCGGTCCCCGCCAGCCCCAGCACCCGCTCGCGATCGATGGTCGGCACCAGCGGCAGCCTGGCTGACAGCTCGCATGCCCACAGCGCGAACCGCAGCGGAATTGGCACGATCGGCAACCGCTTGGCCCACAGGACGCGCGCAAACAGGCGCAGGACATCCCCGAATTGCACCGGATCGGGGCCCGCGAGTGCCAAGACCCGCCCCGTCCCGCGCCCATCCACCGCGGCGAGCATGCCGGCGACGACCTCGCCCAGGTGGATCGGCTGCACCGCGCGCGCCGGTTCGATCATCGGCAGCACCGGCAGCGACGCCAGTCGGCACAAAAGACCGTACATAGCCACCCTCGGCCCACCATAGATCAGTCCCACCCTAAGCGAGGTCGCGCCCGCGATCCGCTGCTCGGCCGCCCATTTCATCCGCCCGTAGCGGTTGAGCGCGTCGTTCCGTGCGGACTGCGACGATACGAACACGCGGCTCGCCACCCCTGCGGCTTCAGCGCTTGCGAACAGCAGCGCAGTGCCCGCGACATTGGCGTAGTCCCCCGCCCGCCAGTCATGCGCCAGATGTACCAGCGCCGCATCCTGCGTGTCGATCTCCGCCGGCAAAGGCTCGCCCAGCATCCAGCGTCGATGCTGCGTCCCCAACGGTCCCGCCCGCCGGCCGAGCAGCGTCACCGCCCGCCCCTGCTCCAGCGCGCACGCGACCAGCGCCGTCCCCAGATAGCCGGTGCCCCCGGTGATGATGAGGTGACGCGCCATCTTAGTCCTCTGGAAAGATCGCGCGCAGCCGCGCCTGCCGCGCTCGTGCATCGGCGACCCCGGGCCTGAGGTCGATTACCCCCAGCAGGAACCCCGACAGCCCCAACTGCACCGCGATCACGATCGCGCTGACCGACAGCATCATCACCCGCAGGAACTGCCCATCGTCCAGGGCGCCGAAATCTCCACCCGCCCAGCGCGCGGTGGCATAGCCGATACCACCCACACCCCCCAAAGCGAGAGTACCTGCCGCCTGCAACAGCCGCTCCAGGCTGACCGCATCGAGCAGCGCCTGCGCGCGCCGATGCCGGGGTAGGACGCCGTGCGCGCTCGCATAACGCCGGGCGATCAGCCCGAACGCGATCGCCTGCACCCCTACCACGATGGCAAGGCAGCCGACCAGGAACGCCCGGATGTCGAGCGACACGCTCGTCGATAGCGCCAGACGCCCCGGCAGCAGCGCCACAACCATCAGCGCGCCGAGCGCGATCAGCGCCGCACCCGGATAACCGAACGCCCAGCGGGGCGAATGGAGCAGCAGGAAGCGCAGATGCCGCCACCCATCGCGCCAGGTGCGCAGGTGCGGCGGGCGGCTGCGCCCATCCTTGGCCAGTCCGACCGGCACTTCCGCGATCTGCAGGCCGCGCAAGGAGGCGGCGACCACCATCTCGCTGGCAAACTCCATACCGGTGGTGCGCAGATCCAGCGTCAAAATCGCCTCGCGGTCGAACCCGCGCAAGCCGCAATGGAAGTCGCCGATCGGGGTGCGGAAGAACAGCCGCCCGACCGCCGACAGCACCGGGTTGCCCAGATAACGGTGAAGGAATGGCATTGCGCCCGGCGCGATGCCGCCCCGGAAGCGGTTGCCCATCACCAGCTCGCCGCCCGCCCTAAGCGCGTCGACAAAGGCCGACAGGTCACTGAAATCATAGCTGTCATCGGCATCGCCCATCACAACATAGCGTCCGCGTGCAGCGGCAATCCCGCACGCCAGCGCCCCGCCATAGCCCGCGACCGATGCGTGGACGACCCGCGCGCCCTCGGCCATCGCGATCGCAATCGAACCGTCGGTGCTGCCGTTGTCGGACACCAGTACCTCGCCCGCGATGCCCGCACGCTCGAGAAATCCCCGCGCCTTGCGAACGCAAACGGCCAGCGTCTCCGCCTCGTTGAGACAGGGGATCAGCACGGTCAGCTCGATCGGCGTGCCCTGCAGGATCGCGGATGTGCCAGAGTTCCCACTGCCGACCGCAACGCCAACCCCGGCCAGCGCTCCCATCCCAAACTCCCAACAGCCCGAGGATGCTGGCTAGCCTCGATTGGTTAATCGAGAGTTACGGTGGAACTAGGTCTGCCGATCCAACGGGCGCCAAGTCCAGCTACCTGCGCTTACCGCTTGGAAGCCTGCGGGCGAGGATTTGGGTTATGGATCAGTCAAGCCCATATCGAGGGCAGATCGCATTTGATCGCCTTCAAGCACGACAAGGCAATCACCGCCGGTTGGGACGACACCGAACCGGAACACCGGTCAGGGAATTACGGGCTTCCCGTTCAGAAGGCGTTCTGGTGGGTCAGCACGCGGAAGGTTGCCAAGATGATGCCCAGGTCGCGCCAGATCGACCAATCGGAGACATATTCGAGATCCGCCTGTAGCCGGTTGGTCAGATCGGCCTCCTTTTCGGTGGCGCCGCGGAAGCCGCGGATCTGGGCCAGCCCGGTCATCCCCGGCTTCACTGCATGGCGGTGCCAGTAGCGCTGGTCGATGTCCCAAAACAGCCGATCTTCCGCCTTGGATTCCAGCGGATGCGGTCGCGGGCCGACGATGCTCATGTCGCCCGTCAGCACGTTCAGCACCTGAGGCAGCTCGTCCATGCTGGTGCGTCGGATAAAAGCACCGACACGGGTAATGCGGTCGTCGTTGCGGCTGGTAGAACGGCTCCCGGTGGCATCGTTCTGCGCAACCCTCATTGAGCGGAACTTGTAGATGTGGAACACCCGATTTCCCAGCCCTACGCGCGGTTGGCGGAAGAACACGGGGCCTGGGCTGTCAAGCTTGATGACCAACGCCACCAGCAGCATCAGCGGCGCCAACACCGGCAGCGCGAGGCACACCAGCATAAGGTCTAGCCCGCGTTTGAGCACTTGGTCGGGCAGCGACAAGGACGCGCTTGCCACCTTGAGCGTCGGGGCGCCGTTATATTGGCCCAGCCCTATCGCGCCCACTTCATCCAACTCCGGGGTCAAGATTTCGGCGTTGACGTTGCTGCTCTTCAGGGCCGAAACCCAGTTTGCACGTCGGTGATGCGAGCAGACCACCACAACCCGATCCGCAGAATGAAGGCAGTGTCCCAAGCGATCAAGCATTGCCGGGCTGTCGAGACGAAGTGAGATGCCGTCCCGCGCCGCGTCCAGTACAATGGATCCAGGCCGCACATCAGCCTCGACTTCGTCCTGTATCACGATCTCATTTATAGTTACTTCGCCTAATCGGCGATGGGCATAAAGCGCAAGCCATGTCCTGAAGGTCGCGAGAAAACCAATGGCGAGCACGGTGCCAAAGCCCACCACGCCGCGCGATACGCCGCTCACGCCTTGCAGAAAGAAGGCTACCAGCCCGACCAGGCCAATCGCCAGCAACAATGCGCCGCTCGCACGCGGAGCGCTGGTGCGTGCACGCGCAATGGTAGCCATGGTGAAGGCATGCTGGGTCAAAGCCAGCAGCAGATAGGCCGGGAGGAACGCGGCAATCGTGTTCAACGCCTGTGCGTCGAACGGATCACCATAGCGTACGGTCGCGCCCAGGCTATAACCGGCCGCGATAACGGCGACATCGCCCAGAATGGCGGTGAACTGGATCGAGCGTCGATGCTTGCGACGCCGGGTCAACGCGTGGACGACATCAGGTAGCGCTGCACCGAAGATGCTGGAAACTCCTGAAGGGTAATGAGCGGAAATCGTGTTGGACGCTTCCGAGTGCTGATGAACGGATCGAGACGGGGCGGTCAACAGCTGCACGACGTCGCTTTCCATTGCTGCGCCTGCGAGCTATCGTTTATGATAGCTCACGGCAAGCCTCTGCGCGAAGCATCTGGCCCAAGCCTAGGGCAGCCGGGCGCTGTAGAAATCCTTGCCGAACAAGCCTGTTGCCGGAAGCGGCTCCGACCTCGATCGCCAAGCCATGGTTGCGGGAATGGCATTGCCCTTCAGGCTGGGCTAGGCCCGAAATTCACCGGAAAGGCAGCATTGAAACATGGCGCGTGAATATGGTCGCAGGCGTATATTGGTCACGGGTGGCGCGGGATTTCTGGGCTCACACCTCATCGACCGGCTGATTGCGCGCGGCGACGAAGTGGTATGCGTCGACAACCTGTTCACCGGCGACAAGCAGAACCTGGACCATCTTCATGGCCACAAGCGGTTCGAGTTCATCCGTCACGATGTGGCCTTCCCACTCTATGTGGAAGTGGATGAGATCTACAATCTCGCCTGCCCGGCTTCACCGATCCACTACCAGCATGACCCGGTACAGACGACCAAGACATCCGTGTTGGGAGCCATCAACATGTTGGGGCTGGCCAAGCGACTGCGCTGTCGTGTGTTTCAGGCCTCGACCAGCGAGGTTTACGGTGACCCGGCCGTGCATCCCCAGCGCGAGGATTACTGGGGCAATGTCAATCCAATCGGGTTCCGCTCCTGCTATGACGAGGGCAAGCGTTGTGCGGAAACCCTGTTCTTCGATTATCGGCGCCAGCACGGGCTACCGGTCAAGGTCGCTCGCATCTTCAACACCTACGGGCCACGCATGCACCCGGCTGACGGACGGGTCGTCTCCAACTTCATCATCCAGGCACTCAAGGGCGAGCCGATCACCATGTATGGCGATGGATCGCAAACCCGGTCCTTCTGTTACTTCGAGGACTTGGTCGAAGGCTTTATCCGTTTGATGGACACACCCGATGATTTCACCGGGCCTGTCAACCTGGGCAACCCCAACGAGTTCACGATCCGCGAACTGGCCGAGCACGTGATCGACCTGACCGGTTCGCGCTCGACGATCGAGATGCGGCCACTGCCCAAGGACGATCCGATGCAACGTCAACCCAACATCGCACTGGCGCGCGAGGCGCTGGGCTGGGAACCGAGCGTGCAGCTGCGCGAAGGGCTGACCCGGACGATAGCGTATTTTGACGGAGTGCTAGGCAGCCGCAAGGTGCTGGGAAGCTAGAGCGGCTTCCGACCGGGTTGCGGCACCATTACGGCCCGCTGCGCAACGGATCCGGCGCGGTGTTGCTGGTCGGTTACGATGGGGCGGACATCGCGCCCTTCCGGCACCATGCGCTGGACCAAGATCACCACGTGCTAGTGGCGCAACCCGGTCGGAACCGCTTTAACGCCCGACGGCGGTGTAGCGGAAGCCCGCGCGCTCGACCTGGTCGCGCGGGTAGAGGTTGCGCAGGTCCACCAGCACCGGCTCGGACAGGAGCGAGCGGGCGCGGGCGAAGTCGAGCGCGCGGAATGCGTCCCAGGGCGTCACCACGACCAGCGCGTCGGCGCCCGCCATCGCCTCGTACGGGCCGGTGGCATAGGCGATGTCGGGCAGCAGCGGCCGGGCCTGCTCCATCGCCTCGGGATCATAGGCGCGGATGCTCGCACCCGCGTCCTGCAGCGCCTGGATCACCGCGATCGCCGGGCTGTCGCGCATGTCGTCGGTGTTCTGCTTGAAGGCGAGCCCGAGGATCGCGACCGTCCTGCCGCGCACGTCGCCGCCCATCGCGGCAATCACCTTGCGCCCCATCGCGCGCTTCCTGTGGTCGTTGACCGCGACCACCGCCTCGACGATCCGCTGCGGCGCCTCGTGATCCTCCGCGGTCTTGAGCAGCGCCAGCGTGTCCTTGGGGAAGCACGATCCGCCATAGCCGGGGCCGGCATGGAGGAACTTGTCGCCGATCCGCCCGTCGAGCCCGATCCCGCGCGCCACGTCCTGGACGTCGGCGCCGACCTTCTCGCACAGGTCCGCGATCTCGTTGATGAAGGTGATCTTGGTCGCGAGGAACGCGTTGCCGGCATATTTGGTCAGCTCCGCGCCGCGGCGGCTCATCTCCACGATCGGCGACCGGTTGAGGTAGAGCGGGCGGTACACCTCGCGCATCACCGCGCGGGCGCGCGCGTCCTCCGACCCGATCACGATCCGGTCGGGGCGCTTGAAATCGTCGATCGCGGCGCCTTCGCGCAGGAACTCGGGATTGGAGACGACCGCGAAATCGGCGCCGGGATTGGCCGCCCGGATGATCCGCTCCACCTCATCGCCCGTGCCGACCGGAACCGTGGACTTGTCGACGATGACCGTGAAGCCGGTGATGGCACGCCCGATCTCCTCGGCCGCGGCGTAGACATAGGACAGGTCGGCATGGCCGTCGCCGCGGCGCGACGGGGTGCCGACCGCGATGAACACCGCATCGGCATCGCGCACGCCCTCGGTCAGGTCGGTGGTGAAGCTGAGCCGCCCCGCCCGGACGTTGCGCTCGACCAGCTCCTCCAGCCCCGGCTCGAAGATCGGCATGGTGCCCGCCAGCAGCAGGTCGATCTTGCGCTGGTCCTTGTCGACGCAGCATACATGGTGGCCGAAGTCGGCGAGGCACGCCCCCGACACCAGCCCCACATATCCCGATCCGATCATCGTCAAGCGCATCGCTGGTCCTGTTCGTGTCCGCTCTGGTCCGGTTCGCGGGGCCGCGGGCGCCCCGTGGCGCACCGCTGCTGACGATCCCGTTAAGATGGTGCGCCTCTAGTCGCCGCAACGGACGAGCGCCAGCCCGCCGCGCAAGCCGGGCCGGCCGGCGGGGTTGACGGCGCCCGGCATCGTCCCGCCGCGAAACACCGGTCGTTAGACTAACGCCGAGACACTGCGTGAGGGGCAGTTCCCAACCTGCTCTTATGGCAGTGGATCAGCCTAGCGATACGGGTCTTCGCGCAACAGGTGGTTGCGGACGTAATCGGCGACCCCGTCCTCCAGCTGGGTGAACGGAGCCTCGTAGCCCGCGGCGCGCAGCTTGGCCATGTTAGCCTTGGTATGGTATTGGTACTTACCACGCAGCTGTTCAGGCATGTCAATGAATTCGATCGCGGCTGGTCGGTCCAGCGCGGCGAACAGGCTGCGTCCCAAGTCGATCCACGAGCGTGCTTGGCCGGTGCCTAGGTTGAACAGCCCCGACACTTGCGGGTGGGCTAGGAGCCACGCCACCACACGCGCAGCATCCTTGACATAGATGAAGTCGCGCACTTGGCCACCATCGCCGTAATCGGGCCGATAGCTGCGGAATAGGCGCAGTGGCTCCCCTGCGGTGACCTGCGCGGCATTGTGCGCCACCACGCTCTTCATCGTCCCCTTGTGGTATTCATTGGGGCCATAGACGTTGAAGAATTTCAGCCCGGCCCATTGGGGCGGCGTGGGGCCAGCATCGGCGATGATCCGGGCGATGCGCCGGTCCACGAAATGCTTGCTCCAGCCATAGGCGTTGAGCGGCAGCAACCGGGCGAGCGCGTCCGGCGAGAATGCATCGTCGAAGCCGGCAGACCCGTCGCCATAGGTAGCTGCGGACGAGGCGTAGACCAGCGGCACACTTCGATCCGTGCACCAGTCCCACAAGTCCAGCGTCAGCCGGATGTTGCTGCGCACGATCAGGTCGACATCGGTTTCCGTGGTAGCGCTGATCGCGCCCATATGGACGATGCCGCGCACCCGGTCGCCATGCACCGCCAGCCAATCGAACAGCACGTCGGGCACGATCACGTCGGCAACTTCGTGCTTGGCCAGATTGCGCCAGCGTTCGTCCTGGTGCAGCCAGTCGCATACCACCACCTCATGCCCCGCCCCGGCCAGTTCGGCGACGATGTTGGAGCCGATCATGCCGGCCCCACCGGTGACGAGATACATGGTCAGGTCCCCTTCTGCGTCAGGCGCGCGATGATGTCGGTGGTGCTGTGCCCGGGCGCCAGATCGGCCAGGAACACCTCGCCGCCATAGCCCAGTACCAGTTGCGACCCCACCACCTTTTCCACCGTGTAATCCTTGCCCTTGATGAGCACGTCGGGATGGATCGCCTCGATCAGCTGCATCGGCGTGTCGTCGCCGAACAGGATCACCAGATCGACTGACGCTAGGCCGGCCAGCACGATGGCGCGGGCATCTTGTTGCTGGACGGGGCGCGTCGGGCCCTTGAGCTTGTTGATGGAGGCGTCGGTGTTGAGTCCGACGATCAGGTGGTCGCAGGTGCCCCGCGCCTGGGCGAGCTGCGAGACATGGCCGGGGTGGATAAGATCGAAACAGCCGTTGGTAAACCCGATCCGGTCGCCCGCACGACGCCAGTTCGCGACAATCGCAAGCGCCTCGTGCAGTGAAACGATCTTGCGGTCGGTGGTCTGGACGCGCTCCTGGCGCATTTCATGGGCCAGCTCGTCTGCGGTAACGACCGCGGTGCCCGGCTTGCTGACCGCCATGCCGGCCGCGACATTGGCGAGCGCGGTCGCGTCCGCGACCCGCAGCCCCGCCGCCAGCCCCAGCGCAACGGTGGCGATCACCGTGTCGCCCGCGCCCGACACGTCGAACACCGCCCGCGCCAGCGCGGGAAAGTGGCGCGCGGGTCGGTCCCGTTCGGCAAGCGTCATGCCACGGGCGCCGCGGGTGATGAGCAGCGCCGGGGAGTGCGGCATATGCTCCAGCAGGCGTGCGGCCGCGAGCGCCACCTCCACGTCTCCGCCGTCGCAGGCGATGCCCGCCGCGGCTGTCGCTTCGCCGGCATTGGGGGTCATCAGCGTGACGCCGTCATAGCGGGAGATGTCCGCGCTCTTGGGATCCGCCACGATCGGCTTCCCCGCCGCACGCGCCATCGCGATCACCTGACCCAGCAGCGCCGACGTCAGCACGCCCTTGGCGTAATCGGACAGGATCACCGCATCAGCCCGATCCAGCTGGCGGGCAAAGGCGTCGGCCAGGAGCTGGGGCTGTGCTGGATGTGCACTTTCGCGATCGGCGCGCAACATTTGTTGCTGGGCCGCGATGTAGCGGATCTTCTGGGTGGTCGGGCGCCCGTCGACGATCAAATCGGCGACGATCCCCGGCTCCTCGGCGACCAAGGCGTGCAGGGTGGCGCCGGCCGCATCGTCGCCAACGATGCCGATCAGCACCGCCTCGCCCCCCAGTGCGGCGATGTTGCGCGCGACATTGCCCGCGCCCCCCAGCATCACGTCCTCGCGCTCGACCTGCACCACCGGGATCGGCGCTTCGGGCGAGATGCGGGTGCAATGCCCATAGACAAAGGTGTCGAGCATCAAGTCGCCCAGGACGAGGATGCGTTGACCGGCGAAGCTCGACACGGACTCAAATTGCGGGATGGAAGTGGCCATGACGCTTCAGTCCGCCAGGCGCTTTACGCGCACGCGCTTCAGCGTGTTGCGATAGCCCCAGCGCGCAGCGCGCATTGCCGCCGACGGGATCAGCAGCAGCGGTGCCGTATATGTCCAGAACGCCGGGTAGCGCCAATAGCGGCCGATCAGCAACGGGATGGCCTGACGGAAGAAGGCGCCGTCCACGCCCTTCAGCTTGGCGCCCAGGATTGCATAGCGGACATGCACCGACCCCACCGTGCGGTTGATCTGGTGATAGGCCGGGCTGCGGGTGCCGAACAGGCCGCGCGCGATCTTCTCATAGCCGACCACGTCGATCGCCATGCGCTTGAACTCGCCCTGCGACAGGAATGAATCATTGGCGGAACGCCACCCGACACAAGGCTTGGCGACGTAAAACCAGGACGGCTCGATCTGCACCATCCGTCCGATGATGTAGATGTGGACATAGGCGTTGAAATATTCCTCGACCGGATCGGCCGAAACCACGCGGTTCCACAATCCGCGATGCACCACCTGGCCCGACAGATAACCGAAATATTCGCCCAGCAGGCAGAAGATCCGCTCCGCTCCGGCAATCCGCTCATCCCCGGGCAGCTCGCCGCCCGCGACGGGGCGTTCATAGATGCGCTCGTTCAGGCCATAGCTGTACGCGTTGCGATTGAGCGACAGCCCGGCGATGCCCGGATTGGCGAGGCAATGTTTCTCGATCTCTGCAATGCTGCCGGGTTCCAGCTTGTCGTCGCTGCCCATCAGCCAACAGTAATTGCCGCTGGCCAGCTCCACCACTTTCAGAAAATTGCGGTCCGCGCCCAAGTTCTGGGTGGCGCGGTGATAGATCAGCCCGGGAAGACGATCGCGATAGCGCGCGATCACCGCCTCTGTTTCGTCGGTAGAAGCGTTGTCGCTGATGACGACCTCAACCTCGCACGCATGGCCGCGTTGCGCCAGGATGCTGTCCAGCAGCTCGCCGATGAATGGGCCGCGATTGTAGGTTGGGATACAGATGGAGATGCGCATGACTGATCCAGGCTGATGGGGTGCGGTCGCCACGCCCTTAGCCATTGCCCGGCGATGGCGCGAGCGACCGATTGCGCAGGCCGCGGACGCGCTTGGCGGCCTTGGCGGCAAAGGGGGGAAGCAGGAACACGGGCGCACATGTCAGCCAGAACCGCGGCGAGCGCGAGTAATAGGCAAGGAGCAGCGTGAACGACTTGCGGAAGAACTCTGCGGATGCGCCGTTGACCTTGGAATGCAGGATGCGCTGGCGCGCGTGCGGCAGGATGCGGCGCAGTGTGTCGCGGCGGATCGCGCTGTTCGCGCCGTACAGTCCGCATACTACCTCGTCATAGCCGGCTAGGTCGATTTTCAGTCGCTTGTACATGCCCTCCGACAGGAAGGAGTCGTTGCCACACCGCCAGCCGACACAGGCCTGGGCAAGATACACCCAGACCGGCCGGATAGTGAGCATCCGCCCGATGACGTACACGTGAACCCAGGCGTTGAAATAACGCTCGACCGGCGACGCCGCCACGGCCTGCTGCCAGATCGCCCGGTTGACGACATTGGCCGAGATATAGCCGAAATGCGCGCCAATCGCCGCGAACACGGTTTCAGCGCCCTCGATGGCAGTGGTCCGGTCAAAAGCATCGGCCGAACCCAGAATGGGAATGCGGTGCCGCATGGTCATGTCGTACGAGTTGTTGCGGACCAAGATGCCGGCGGTGTCCGGGCGATCCAGCAGCGCCTGTTCCACCGCTGCAATGCCGCCGGGCTCCAGCACGTCGTCGCTACCCATCAGCCAGCAGAAGTCGCCGCTGGCGATCTCCACGACCTTCAGGAAATTGCGGTCGGCGCCCTGGTTGGCTTCCGCGCGGTGATAGGTGAAATGCGCGAAGCGGGCGCGATAGCGTTCGGCAACCGCGGACGTGTCGTCGGTCGACGCATTGTCACTAATCGCGACCTCCACCTCGCACCCATGGCCGGTCTGCGCCAAGATGCTGTCCAGCAGTTCGGGCAGGTACTCGGCTCGATTATACGTCGGGATGCAGATCGACAGGCGCATGAAGCTTATCCCGATGAATGCGCGATCCGCCGCGCCAGAACAAGGAAACGGAGCGGCAATATCCAGCTGACCGTCAGGACGAAGCACGCGATCAGCCCGGCGATCATCCCTGGCAGGCCGAAGTTCTGCGCACCCAGCGTCTGCAGCGTGATGCTGAGCAGCGACTGCACGGGCACGGCGATCCACAGGATTTTCAGGTCGTTCATGCATTGCAGCACCATGGCGAACATGTCCGTCCAGGTCCGCACCACCAGGTTGAGCGTCAGCAGCCCGATCACGACCGAAGGGATTGCCGCCTGCAGCGACGGCGCCAGCAGCCCGGTCAGCACTGACTTGAACACCGCTACGAACACGCCCCCGGCCAGCGAGATTGCCAACCCAACTATCAGGTACTTGCGCAACATCGCGAAAACCGCGTTCCACTCGTTGCGCGCGATGCCTTCCACGAACACCGGCCACAACGCCATTAGCAGCGCACTGTAGAGAAACAGGATCAGCGAGAACAGGCGCGCCGCGATGCTGTAGACGACGATGTCATTGGCATCCAGCACCCGCGCCATGACGATATAGTCGACTTGCAGCACGCCCGCCTGCAACAGGCCGAAGATCCAGAAGCGCACGCCACGGGCTAGAATGGGCTGGACCATGTGGGCTTGGAAGCGTTCGCGCGCGCCACGCCGGCCCAGCAGCAGCCCTAGCGCCAGCAAGGGCAAGATCGCCAGCGGCGCGTAGTAGAGGAGAATCGTGGGCGCGATTCCCAAGCCCCAGCGGCTGGCGATCCACACTGACAGGGTTCCGGCAACGGTGCCCGCCGCGGGCACGAGCTGCGACAGGTAGCCGCGATGTTCGGCGAACCAGATCTTGTAGATCACGCTACCCAACGCGGTGCCGATCCCGGGAAACGCGATGGCATAAAAGGCGGCGGTCTGTTCGGCCCGGCCAAGGCCTGCGAACTTTTCCAGCAGGAACTCGCCGATCCACGGCCCGGCGCCGTACAACAGCAACGCGGCGATCCCTGTTACACCCAGCGACAGGATCGCGCCCGTGAAGATGACGTCGTCAACCGCCTCGTCACGCGCGCGCGCTTCGGAAATATAGTTTTGGATGCTGATCCCGATACCCAGGTCCGCCAGCAGGAACCAGCCCTGAAGGCTGGCCAGCACGGCAAAGGCGCCATAGCCATTCGCGCCCAGCCCTTCGATCAGGACGCGAACCGCCACCAGCTGGGCCAGAATCTGGACGCCACGCCCGACCCAGCCACCACCGGTCACCAGCCAGATGCGGGGGATGGCGGGCATGCGGGACGGAATCAGCGGTTGGAGCCGAGCGATTGCCGGGCCCAGTCCACAGCGTTGCCGATGCCTTCGCGCGCGCTGATCTGTGGCGCCCAGTCGAGCAGGGCGCGGGTCCGGGACAGGTCGGACACGAAGATGCGCTGGTCGCTGTAGCGCGCCGGCAGCTTATCATAGCGCAAGGGGGTACCGGTCAGCTGCTCCAGCATCGCGAACAGCTCCAGCAGCGACAAACTGTTCTCCATTCCTCCGCCGACGTTGAGCACTTGGCCGCGCGCACGCTCGATATGCTCGAGCCCGGCGAAGTAGAGGCGCGACATGTCGCGCGCTTCCAGCACGTCGCGCACCTGCTTGCCGTTTCCTGCGATGGTAAAGGGCTGGTCCAGCAGACCGCGGCTCTGCTTCACCGCTTGCGAACAAAACCACGCGATCCAGCCCTGGTCGAATGTGCCGAACTGGCGTGATCCGTACATGGACGAATGGCGGAACACGAGCGTCTTCAGCCCATAGACCCGCGCAAAGTCCTGCATGTACTGGTCGGCCGATCCCTTGGAACAGCCATAGGGCGACTGGAAGTCGAGCGGTGTACGTTCGTCCAGCCCATCCGGATGCGCCGAGTCGACATAGCGGGTGTCAGTTTCCTGGTAATCGATATACTCCAGGTCGCCGTAAACCTTGTTGGACGAGCTGTAGATCACTGCCGCTTCGGGCGCATGGTCGCGCACCGCTTCCAGCACGTTCAGCGATCCGCCCGCGTTGATTTCGAAATCCATGCGCGGATTGGCTATGGAAGTGGTCATCGCCACTTGGCCCGCAACGTGAAAAACTGCGTCGGGCTTGAAGTCTCGGATCGTGCGGGTGACATCGTTGGTGTTGCGGATGTCACCATGAACATGGGTGAATTCGCCTTGGCCGCGCAGCCATTCCAGGTTCTGGGGCGAGCCCAGGCGTGACAGGTTGTCGAACACCATCAGTTCCGCGCCCTTTTCCAGCGCAGACGCCGCCAAGTTACTGCCCAGAAAGCCGCAACCGCCCGTAATCAGGATTTTCATGCTACAACTCCCGTGAACGTCTCGCGCTCACCCTTGCCTGAGCCTTGCGCCTTAGCCCCGCGCCTTGAGGATGTGTATCCGATGCCGGCGTCCCCGATCACATCCTCCACCAGCCGGCTTCCCGGACCGGTCCCGCCCCGGCCACTGCCGGGACCCCGCCCTAGAGTGCCCCGGCAGCTGCCGTTTGTGCCATGCCGTCGTACAGCGTGGTTGTCGCACGCCAGCCTATCGCCTGCGCGATCCGGGTCGGATCCCCCACCACCTTCATACTTTCCGCTGGCCTGTAGGGCTTGGCCCCCCAGCGCAGAACCCCCGGATCGCCTCCCGCTGCCGCGACCGCAGCACCGGCCAGCGCGCGCATGGTGACGCCCGTGCCCGAACACAGGTTGAAAATACCCGCTGCGGGAAATGGATCGGCGATTGCCAGCGCAAGGCAGGCGGCGACTACATCACCGACATACAGGTAATCGCGTTCCTGCTCGCCCGGGGTCAGTTCCACCGCGCGGCCGACGCGGCTGGCTTCCATCACCATAGGCACGAATTTGTGCGCACCTTCCAGCGGGCCGTACATACTAAACGGCCGCACCACCGCGACCGGCGCGCCCGTGCGCCGTGCAAAATCCTGCAGCGCCAATGACGCGGACGCCTTGGTCACACCATAGATGCCGGTAGGTGCCAAGCGGCGATCCTCGTCCAACGTTCCGTTCTCGGTGCCGTACTCGTACGAGGTTCCGACGTGGACAAAGCGGCACCCGGCCGCGACCGCCGCCTCTGCCAGCCGCATCGTGGCCGCGACGTTGAGGTCCAACGCGGTGAAGAAGTCCGACTGGCGGTAATCGACACCATAAGCCGCACAGTGAATCACCGCGTCAACCCCCGCCAAGGCGCTGCGCAGATCGGTCTGGCGATCGCCGAGGTCTAGGTCGGCCGTATTAATACCCGTAGCTAACCGATCCAGGCGTGCACGGTCGCTGGACGCGCGTACGGCCGCACGCACGGAATGACCGTCCGCTCGCGCGTCGCCCGCAACATGCGCGCCTAGGAAACCGGACGCGCCGGTGACCAGCAGGGTCGCCATTGTATGCGCGCGCCTAGAAGTTCAGCCCGAAAAACTCTTCGAGCTTTTCGCCGACATAGTCGAAATGCTCGGCTCCCAGCGCCGGAAAGACACCTAGCCAGAAGGTGTTGTTCATTACCCGATCGGTGTTGGTCAACTCGCCCACCACCCGATGATTGACGTGCTGGAAATAAGGTTGGCGGGTCAGATTGCCCGCGAACAGCAGCCGAGTGCCAATCTTATTCTGGTCCAAAAAGCGGGTGACGTCCACGCGCTTTGCATCCACCCCGTCGCGCAGCATCAGCGGGTATCCGAACCACGACGGGTTCGAATTGGGGGTAGCCTCGGGCAGGATAAAAATCTCTTCCATACCGGCCAACCGCTCGGTCAGCAGGGCGAAGTTGCGCCGGCGCGCTGCCACAAAATCGTCCACCCGGTCGAGCTGTGCCAGCCCGCAGGCGGCCTGCATGTCAGTGATCTTCAGGTTGTAGCCGACATGGCTGTAGACGTATTTGTGGTCATAGCCGAACGGCAGCGTCCCGTGTTGCTGGCCGAAGCGGCTGCCGCAGGTATTATCGCAGCCTGGCGCACAATAGCAGTCGCGGCCCCAGTCGCGGATCGATTCAATAATTGGACGCAGGTCGGCCGAGCGGGTGAACACTGCCCCACCCTCGCCCATAGTAATGTGATGCGCCGGGTAGAAAGAGAGCGTGGCGACATCGCCCCACAGCCCGACCTTCCTGTGCTCGCCCGTGCCTGCGTCTAGATAGGTAGCACCCAGCGCGTCGCAGCAATCCTCGACCAGCCACAGATTGTGTTCGTCGCAGATACGCCGCACCTCGGCCAAGTTGAACGGATTGCCCAGGGTGTGGGCGATCATGATTGCGCCGGTCTTCTCGGTTATCGCCGCCTCGATCAGGCTGGCATCAATGTTATAGGTCGGCACGTCCACGTCGACGAATACCGGCACCAGCCCGTGCTGGATCGACGGATTTACCGTGGTCGGGAAACCGGCCGCAACCGTGATGACCTCGTCGCCCGGCTTCAGCCGGCGATCGCCAAGCTTATGGCTGGTCAGGCACGACAGTGCCAGTAGGTTGGCCGACGAGCCTGACGTGGTGGTCAGCACGAACGGTGCACCCGTGATCCGGGCGAGCCCCGCTTCGAACTCGGTGTTAAACCGTCCGGTGGTCAGCCAGCCGTCGAGCGAGGCCTCAACCATCAGCTCGATCTCGGGGGCACCAATCACCTTGCCGGCCGGCGGGATCACCGTTTCACCGGGAACGAACGGCTTTGGCGCGAACTGGGCATCTGCATACTGGGTCACCAGCACGCGGATCTGCTTGCGAAGGTCATCAGCGGTCATGGCAAAATCGGTCCTATGCGGCAACGGCGAGCCCGGCGCCGGCGAAGCGCTCCAGCTCTTGGAGACAATATTGGTGCATGTCGACGCCTGACAGCCAGGCACGATGCCAGCTGACGATGCTGTTCAGCGCCTGGTTCAGGTTCCAGCGCGGGTGCCATCCCAATTCGGCGCGTGCCCTAGAAATGTCGAGTTTCAGATAGCGTGCCTCGTGCGGCTGCATGCTATCGTCATGAATCCAGCGGGCACTCTGCCCCCAAGCCGCGCACATCCGCTCCACGATCCACTGAACGGGACGGGCATCGTCGTCACGGGGGCCGAAGTTCCATCCTTGGGCGGCGCCCGCGGGATCTTTCCACAGCGCCTGGGCCAGCACTAGGTAGCCGCTCACCGGCTCCAGCACATGCTGCCAGGGCCGGATTGCCAGTGGGTTGCGGATAATTACCGCTTCGCCGGCCGCAACGCTGCGTAAGATGTCGGGGATCAGCCGATCGGTCGCCCAGTCGCCCCCGCCGATGACGTTGCCCGCCCGGCCCGATGCCAGCGCGATACCCCGGTCTACCATGAAGGAGCGACGATAGGCGGACGTGACCAACTCGGCACAGCCCTTGGAGTTGGAATAGGGGTCATATCCCCCCATCGCTTCGTCCTCGCGATAGCCCCAAGCCCATTCGCGGTTCTCGTAGCACTTGTCGGTGGTCACCACGATGCAGGCGCGCACGTCTGACGCCTTGCGCACTGCTTCCAGCAGGTGAACAGTGCCCATAACGTTGGTGGCATAAGTGCCGACCGGATCGTCATAGGACGCGCGCACCAGCGGCTGTGCGGCCATGTGAAGCACAATCTCGGGCTCGGCACCGACCAGCGCGGCTTCCAGCGCGTGGGCATCGCGGATGTCGCCAATGGTCGAGGCCATGCCGTCGGCGACGCGCGCCACGTCAAATAGCGCGGGGTCAGTCGGGGCCGCGAGCGCGAAACCCGTCACCTCTGCCCCCATCTGCTGGAGCCAAAGCGCCATCCAGCTGCCTTTGAATCCGGTATGTCCGGTTAGGAACACACGCTTTCCCGCCCAGAAGGCGGGATCGACCTGACCCGCTGCGACCGCGCTCACTTCCACACGCACCACGGCGCCTTGCCGCTGTCCCATAGATTGTTGAGCAGCTGCTTCTCGCGCAATGTGTCCATTGGTTGCCAGAAGCCGTGATGCTCGAACGCGAACAGTTCGCTATCCGCAGCTAGGTTACGTAGCGGTTCCTGCTCCCAGATCGTGTCGTCGCCCTCGATATAGTCGATGACTTTGGGGCTCAGCACGAAATAACCGCCGTTGATCATACCGCCGTCGCCTTGAGGCTTTTCCAAGAAGTGCGTGACCTTCCCGTCCGTGATTTCGAGCGCGCCGAAGCGGCCAGGCGGATAGGTGGCGGTCATGGTGGCAAGCTTGCCATGCGTGCGGTGGAACGCGATGGAGCCGGTAATATCGATGTCGCCGACGCCGTCGCCATAGGTGAAGAAGAAAAACTCCTCGTCCTTCACATGGTCCGCTACGCGCTTCAGCCGACCGCCCGTCATGCTGTCATCACCAGTGTCGACCAGCGTCACCTTCCAGGGCTCAGCGCGCTTTTCGTGAACGATCATCTCGTTCTCGCGCATGTCAAATGTGACGTCGGACATGTGCAGGAAGTAGTTAGCGAAGTATTCCTTGATCACATATCCTTTGTAGCCGCAGCATATAACAAAATCTGTGACGCCATGCGCGGCGTAAATCTTCATGATATGCCAAAGGATCGGACGCCCGCCGACCTCGATCATCGGCTTGGGCCGCAGGCTGGTTTCTTCGGCGAACCGTGTGCCAAGCCCGCCGGCCAAGATAACTGCCTTCATCGATGGAACCTCAGTTCGAGCTGACAAATGCGTCGGAGAAGAAGCGCCTAGCCGGGAGGCCCAGCGCTGTCATGGTATCGCGCGCCGATGCGATCATGGCGTTGGAACCGCAAGCATATACCACCGTGTTGTTGGGATCGATGCCATGCTGCACGGCCGCGTCCTGAACATAGCCCCGTCGACCCGTCCACCCGTTATCCGGGCCCGACAGCAAGTGGTGAAAACCGATGTTCAGCCCCAGATCTACTGGTTCCCAGCAAAAGCTTTCCGCCGACCGGTTACCCCAGAATACGCTGATCCGGTGGGCATTCGCGCGCGCCGGATCGGCCGCGAGCTCCTCCAATAGTGCCTTGACTGGCGCAATGCCGGTGCCGGTCGCCAGGAACACAATGTTGGCAGGCGTCGCGTCACGCAGGAAAAAGGTACCAAGCGGCCCTTCGATGCGCAGCAGGTCGCCCGCCTTGGCGCGCTCGAACCAGTAACCGCTCAGCACCCCACCCGGATAGCGCTTGACCAGCAGTTCGAGCTGGTTGTCGAGGCGCGGCGCATTGGCCAGCGAATAGCTGCGCCGAACGCCTTCGGCGATGACATCGACGTATTGCCCAGGCAGGAAGCGCAGCGGCGAGGTGGGCGGGGTCTTCAGCGCCACCTTGACGATGTCGTCCGCCAGCCGATCGATTGACACGATGCGCGCGGGCACCGTCCGGATCTCCAGCCCGGCCAGCCGGTCTAGCGGCTCGACGTCCAGCGTTACGTCGTCCGCAGCCGCCCGGCAACAGGTCAGGATCAGGCCCCGCTCGGCTTCCTGAGGGGACAGGCTTTCGTCTTCTGGACGCAATAACAGGGTTTCACCCGCGGCGACTGGGGCCTTGCAAATTCCGCATCGCCCGGTGCGACAGCTATATTCTAGAGTCACTCCGGCATTGCGTGCCGCATCCAGGATGGACATGGTCGCATCTGCCGCAAAGGACCGGCCGGTGTTGAGCGTGACGATGGGCATAAACGCGCCGCCTGATAGATGATAATGCGCGATAGTCCAGCAATCAGATTGGGATGGCGGATCGGGTTGATCGAACCGCTGGATAGAGTGGGGCGACTTGCCCATTGTGCCGCGATCTGCAACGGGGTGCCGTTTACGCGGCGGATCGCGGGCCGGCATGACGACCTGTCGCATCCGGACGAGTAAGGTGTAACAATGGCAACAGCAATCAGTCGCGGCGCCCTGGTTCCCGTGTCGCGCCCGCGCTTCGGCGTTTTTACCGCGACAATCGCGTTTCTGCTTTTCTACATGATCGCTTTTCCTAAGGGCGGCATCAAGGCGGGCGGCGTACCCCTGACGATCGGCTATGCCTTCACCCCGCTGCTGGCGCTGCTTGCCATGGCGCGCGCGCGGGGCTTGGGCATTCCGGTGGACCGCCTGCTGGCCCTGATCCCGTGCGCGGCGCTTACCCTGTGGAGCGGGATCGTGATCCACTTCAACGGTGCCGAGACCTTGGGATCGGTGATCTCGTATTTCGTGACGATCTTCTACCTGCCCATTTTCGGACTGATCGCCTTTTCTTCATTGACGCTGGATGACAATCGGCAACTGATCGAGCGGACCTTGGTGTGGGCAGTCCGCTTTATCGTGGTCTACGGCATATTCCTTTTCGTATTCAAGCAGGTGACCGGTCGCTGGATCGAGATACCTTATGTAACCGTCAATGCTGCAGATGTGGGTCAGCTCGACGACAAGTATATCCGCCGTGGTTCCTTCTTCAAGCTAATCTCTACCTATAACAATGGTAATATCTTTGGATTATGCATTATGATGATGGCGCCGCTTTATCTCATGCTAGAGCGGTTAAGGATATTGCGTATCGCCCTGTATTTTGCGCTGTTCCTCACCCTCTCTCGAACCGCGTGGATTGGTATGGCGCTGCTGTTCACGATACGCTCGCTAGCCCATGGCGTACGCCCGGCGACCATCCTCTACCTATTGGTCAGCGCCGCGATCGCGCTCTTAATCCTGTCCTTCACTGTTACCGCCATAGGACGCGACATGTCGTTTTTGTGGGACAGTAACCTAGGCGGACGGGTGAACCAGCTGGAGGTACTGAGCGACATCCGGATCATCCCCAATGAGATGTTCACCGCCCTGCCCGAAATCGCTTATCTGGGTGTGTTGAGCTTTTTCGGCATTCCCGGATTTGTGCTGTTCCTCGCCTATCTCGCCACACCGTCGCTGGTGTTGTGGCTGGAGGGCGTGCCTCCGATTAGCCTTAGCCCGGCTGCGGCGTGCATGCAGGGCATGATGATCTATATAGTGATGGCGTGCGCTGACGCGGCCTTTGGCCTCATCCCGGTGATGATGGTGTTCTGGATGGTTGCGGGCATGGGCTTCTGGTACGCAAACCACCAGGCAAGGCTGCAGGGGCTGGTCCGTGCGCCTGCTGGTTGATGCGCGGATCGGCTGGGGTCACGGCATTGGCCGGGTCGTCGGCAACACTGTTCCGCTGATCGCACAGGCGCATCCTGACTGGCGGATCGACGCGCTGGTCGAACCCGCCAACGTCGCAGTGGCCGAAGCGGCGTTCGCCCCGGCGGGTAACATCGCGGTCATTCCCTGCTCCGTTCGCGCCTTTTCGCTGGCCGAACAGGTCCGGCTCCAGGCCTATGCGAGCGGACACGATCTCACATGGTTTACCAACTATTGGGTGCCACTCGGCTGGCGCACGCCGTTTGTGGCGACGGTGCACGACATGCTGCACCTCACTCCCGCATTTTTCCCGGCCTCTGTGCCCAAGCGGCAGCTTTCGCGGCGCACCTTTATCAAGGTCCGCCGCGATGCGCGTGCGGTGATGTTTGTCAGCCGGTTCACCGAACATGCGTTCGCGCGCATGATTGGGCTGCCCCGGGTGGCACGGACGATCCCGCTGGGTGGCGATCATCTTGGCTATCCAACACCGATGCCCGTGCGTCACCGCACCCGGCGCTTGGTGGTGGTGGCCGCGTCCAAGGCGCACAAGAACTTTCCCCTGCTGCTGGATGCCTGGGCTCAGGCCCGCGTGCCGGACGATTGGGTGCTGACCATTGTCTCGCCCGACGATGCCGCGTTTCGGTCGTCGATCGACCTGTCCGCCTTGGCGCACGGCGCCGGGCGGGTGGAGGTTCGCCGCGGCATCAGCAACGCCGAACTGGCGGCGCTGTACGGCGACAGCGCTATCCTGCTCATGCCCTCGCTCTACGAAGGTTTCGGACTGCCGCTGCTTGAAGGGCTGTTGGCAGGCGCGCTGTGCATCAGTTCGAGCGCCGGCGCGATGGTGGAGGTGGCAGGCGGCGCGTTCGTGCAGTTCGTGAACGGCTTCGACCGGCCCGGCTGGACCGCTGCAATAGAACAGACTTGCGCCATGATCGACCATAGCGGCATCGACCTAGACGCGTTAACCGCGCATAATGCAGCAATTGCTGGGCGCTTCCGCTGGAATGTCACCGCGCGCGAAATCGCAGCCGTTCTGGAGGCGGCTGTCCGCTAGACTCGGCCTTGGTCAATTCGGCGCCGGATCGCTTCTCCGTTGGCCCACAATCCGCACCATTTATGGCAGGAACGAGCAACATGAAGATCGCCATCATCCACGACTGGATGACTCTGAAGGGCGGCGGAGAATCCTGTGTCGAGGAGTTGATGCGGCTCTATCCGCAGGCTGACCTGTATTGCGTGGTGGACTTCCTGCCTGATCATTATCGCGCCTTCTTGGCCGGCCGCAACGTCCGCACCAGCTTTATCCAGCGGTTGCCCGGCGCGCGCAAGCGTTACCGATCCTACCTGCCGCTGATGCCGCTGGCGGTGGAGCAGTTCGACCTTGGTGCCTACGACGTGGTGATCTCGTCGTCGTCGGCGGTGGCCAAGGGCGTTATTACCGGGCCCGACCAAATCCACGTCGCCTATGTTCATAGCCCGATCCGCTATGCTTGGGACCTCCAGCACCAATACCTTGCCGAAGCGGGTCTGACCCGCGGGATCAAGAGCGCGATCGCGCGACTGATCCTGCACTACATGCGTATTTGGGACACGCGAACTGCGCATGGCGTTGACCGCATGGTCGCCAATTCTGCGTTTGTCGCGCGCCGCATCCGCAAGGCCTATGGCCGCGACGCTATCATCATCCATCCGCCCGTGGACGTCGATCGCTTCACCATCGGGCCGGCGCGTGAAGACTTCTATGTTACCATGTCGCGGCTGGTGCCCTACAAGCGCATTCCCCTGATCGTGGAAGCATTCCGTCACATGCCCGACCGCAAGCTGGTGGTAATCGGCGACGGGCCGGAAATGCCTTCGGTCAGAGCTGTGGCGGGATCCAATGTCACCGTGATGGGCGGACAATCCAATGACGTCGTGGTCTCCCACCTCCAGCGCGCCAAGGCCTTCCTGTTTGCAGCGGAAGAGGATTTCGGCATTGCTCCCGTCGAGGCCCAGGCCTGCGGCACGCCGGTGATTGCCTATGGCAAGGGCGGCGCGCTGGAAACCGTGCGGGGCCGCGATGGCGACGGCCAGACGGGTGTCTTCTTCGACACACAGACGCCCGAAGCCATCGTGGCCGCGGTAGAGCATCTCGACCGTCGCCTGCACGCTATCGATCCGCAGGCTTGCCGCATCAATGCCGAACGCTTCTCTACTAGGCGCTTCCACCACGACATTGCGGCGCTGGTGGATGCGGCGGTCAAAGACTTAGCCGCGCAGTCCCGGCCGTCAGCGTAGCGCGCGAGCCAGCGCCACGGCCCTGCCATCCAGCGTCTGAGTATGGTCCCAGCGCACCGTTGGTCGACGAGCGGGCGTCCCCGCTTGCGCAACCGTCAGTAGCCGCGCGGCCGGTGCTAGCCCGGTAAAGCGATTGCCGACCATGACAAAGGCTGGAACGATGCCAGCGTTAGCCGATGCGTTAGTCACTGCAACACCGATCCGGAATGGCCCGGATAATTGGTTGCGGCGCACGGTGTCGACCGCCGCGCTGTTGAAATCGTCCTCCACCAGCGCGATGCCCACTGCTGCGTCACCGGTGCCCACGGTCGCGGCATAGCGGATCACATTGTCCTCCACAACCACGCTGCCCGGGATCACGGTTGGCGCCTTTTGTAGGCTTTTGGACGATCCTGCCCGGATCGCTGCAAACGACCCCAGCGGGTGAGGCAGGTAGATCGTGTTGTGCGCAATGGTGGTGCGGTGCATGTTGGAATGTGCCACGTCAATGCGCACATTTTTCAGCGTCGCGCCGGTGATCGCCAGTGTTCCCACTGGTCCCATCGCGGTATCGATGGTGCCGGCGCCAGCGGCATCGCGGCATTCAAAGGTGCCACCCACCACCTCAAGTCCGATATTGTCCCAATTGGTCTGACTTTCGTTGTAGACGCGGACCAGCGGCATTGCCTTGTCGTCGACGATGCCCGTGCAATCCACGAACCGCACGCCGTTGCACAGAAAAAAGGTGGTGAAGCACCCGTTACGCGCGTTGCGCCCCGTGCAGCGCTCAAAGGTGACCCGGTTGCTGCCTTCAGCATCGAAGCCGACGTCACCGATGTTCGCAACCGAACACCGGCGCACGACGATGTCTGTGCCCATTGATCCCCAGATGCCGGCGCCTGAGCAATGCTCCACGGTGACGTTCTCGATCAGGAGGTTGCGGCACTTGCGCGCATCGGCGCTGCCGCCTTGTGCGGGCGGACGCACAGGATCGGCGTTACCCCCCCACCATTGCACTCCGTTTGGCACGTTATGGTATTGCGACCCGCGTACCTGGCAGTTGGCGACATAGCCAAGGTAGCAAGCGCCATGGCCAAATGGCTGGAGTTTGGCATAGCTGGCGCCGCCCCCCTGGATCTGAACCTCACGCGGCGCATTGGCGGCCGCGCCGTCCAACCTGATCTTGGCATAGTCACTGGTACTCGGGCCGACATGCACATGCCCGCATTCGCTGGCCCGCAAATTGGCAACGGCAAAACCTCGGAAACCCCGCATCAGTGCTGCATAGACAAACGGATGCGGCGTGGCGCATTCAACTAGTGCTTCCCCGCCCGCTACAACGACCCCCGTATCGTCGCCATCTGCTTCAAAGACGCCCACCAACGCTTCGCCGGTGCCCGGTGGGCCTGCCCAGACAAAGTGGCTACCGGGATCGATTGCAACCGTCCTGCCCGCAGGGATCCGCACCGACCGCGTTAACCGGTAGGGCTTATCGCGGCGGGGAATGCGCGGGCTCGCTTCAGCGACCTGCCGCTGTACAAATGCGTCGTCATCCTCATCGGATGCCTGAACCGGCCGCGCGCACGCCGGCGCTGCAGTGGAGATTGCTGCACCCGCTGCCATCCGCCCAAATCGTTGCAGGGCATGGCGCCGAGACATCCGCTCGCCGGGCGGGCTATTGCTGGAGAATGCTACACTATGAGCATCAGGGCGTATTTTCTGCATTCGACCGGGGTCCTTGTTGGAGTGGGGACCTTCCCCTATACCGTGACCGCTCCTGCCGCGCAGGGCAGCATCGATCCATCGTGACCGGAACCTTCTAAGTTGGCCATTTCCAGACGCGCGGGCGGGGTCTTGGCGGGCACAATAGCGCACCATTCGGCATTGTTCCTGTCCACCGCCCTGTTCATATCTGCGTGGCTGCTGACGGGCGGCGGGGTGGCGCGTACACCATTCGCATTTTACTTGTTTGCGCTGACCGGCAGCTGGCTACTGGCGGTTGTGGTAAAGAATGACGGCTGGGTGACGTGGATGCATCTACCGGTCACCGCCAAGCTGGCGATCGGATTTTTCTGTCTGATGCCACTGCTGCAATGCGTGCCCTTGCCGCCAGCAATATGGCACGCGCTGTCCGGCCGCGAACTGGCCGCGGAAACGCTCGCGCTGACCGGTGCTGCAGACCATTGGCATCCCATTACCCTCAATGTCCAAGCAACGTATCGGACTTTCCTGATGTCGGTGTGGTTGCTGGCCTTGCTGCTGGCGGTATTGCGCATGTCTAGTGACGAGGTCCGCGCGCTGTTCGTCATGCTGCTGGGGCTAGGAATCCTGCATGTCGCAATTGGCATGCTACAGGTGGCGTCGGGTGGACGGTTCTTGTTCTATGACGTGCCCAACATCAACTTCCTGCTAGGATTCTTTGCTAATAAGAACCATTCAGGACTGTTCATCGCCCTACTGTTTCCAATCGGCTACCTGGCGCTGTACGGCGATCGCGGCTGGGATCGTACGCGGCTGCCGTTGGCAGCGGCGGCGACACTGGTGATATTTGCGACCCTCATCCTCACTTTCTCGCGCGCAGGCCTGTTGTTCGGGCTGGTCGCTTTCGTGTTCCTGCTGCTGCTGGTCAATGAACGCCGTTTGAGCCGCACCGGGCGCCAAGCGGCACTGGCCGCGCTGGCAGTGATCGCGCTGCTCGCAATCATCGCCTCCACCGACATCGCTACCCGCTCGCTGGGCCGTTTCGAAGGCGTGAGCACTGATCCGCGCTGGCTGTTCTGGTCGTGGAGCCGAAAGCTGGTGCCCATCTACTTCCCGATCGGCAGCGGCATCGGCAGCTTTGAGGAGGTATTCAAGGTCGTCGAGCGGCTGAGCTGGGTCAAGCCGACCTACCTCAACCATGCGCATAACGACTACATGGAACAGTTGATTGAGGTCGGGGCGGCTGCGCCTGTGCTGTGGATGCTGGTGGTGGCTATGGTGCTGACGCCCATCCGCAACGCTTGGCGTGATCGGGCGCGCACGGCCGGGCGCACGGCGTTGATGGGAGCAGTCATTGTGCTGCTGATCCTGGTCCACTCGTCGTTTGATTATCCGCTGCGCCGCCCGGCTCTTGCCGTTGTCTTCATAACGGCGCTCGCGGTCCTTCTCAGGCGTTCGCAGCAACGAAAGAAGATTGCGTGATCCGGCCCGGTGTGCGAGGCACGCCGGGCTGGTGGAGGACCGTGCCGGACATGGGCGTGGATGCCCTGATTTGGCGCAACTACTTGAAAGAGGCTTTGGTTTGCGTTTCCTGGTCTTGTCGCTGGGCGCTGTCGCGCTTGCCGGATGTGCATCGCGCGAAAGCCCGATCCCGTTGAACACCTACCAGTCGATCGCTGCGTCCGAGCCGGCCGGTCCGCCCCCCGGAATCCCGGCAGACTACCTCATTAATCCGCTGGACCAGCTGCGGATCGACGTGTTCGGCGAACCCGACCTGTCGCTGCGCGATCTGCCGGTCGATGCCGATGGCCATATCATGCTGCCGCTGGCGGGCCGGATTACCGCGCAGGGGCTAACCACCCAGCAACTTTCCACTCAGATTGCCGCGTCGCTGCGCCGGTACTTGCGCCAGCCCCAGGTCGCGGTCAACATCACCCAGTTCACCTCGCAGAAGATCACGGTGAGCGGCGCCGTCAAGGCGCCCGGCGTGTTCCAGGCGCTGCATCAGATGACCCTGCAGGACGTCATCGCTATGGGCCAGGGCGTAGGTGATTATTCCAAGTCGGACGAGATTATCGTGTTTCGCCGCCAAGGAGGCCAGCGCTATGTGGCGCGGTTCGACTTGGGCGCGATCCAGGATGGCCAGGCAGCCGATCCCACCATCCTGCCCGGCGACGTCGTAGTGGTAGGCTACTCGGAAGCGCGGCGGCGTTTTGCCGATGCGCTTGCCGTGCTGCCGTCCGCCATTGGTATCTTCATCGCCCTGCTTCCGAGATTGTAAATGGCTTCCGTCCCTCAGAATCCTACCGATCCGATCCAGGAGGCTAATGGGAGCGGCAGCGTCAGCCAAGGCCTGATGCGCTCCATCAGCCTGCGCGACCTGTGGGCACCCATCTATCGCTCGCGCTTTGCCGTGATCGCGATCTTTGTGGTCGCGATCGGTCTGGCGGTGCTGGCGACGTTGTTTATCCAGCCCAAATACCGTGCCCAGGCGACGGTCGAGATCAAGGCGGAAGCTCAAAAGGTGCTGGGCACCGAGGATCGCAACGAGAATGCCGGCTCGCCTGCCGACGCCAGTCGTTTTCTCGACACTCAACTCGACATCATCAAGAGCCGCTCGACCACCATCGCGGTCGCGCAGTCATTGGGGTTGTATAACGATACCCGCTTCCTGAACGCCATGGGTATCGAGACAGAGGCCGGGGCAGGTGCGGTGCTGAACGCCCAGGAAGCACATCGCAAGCTGGTCAATCAGGTACTGCAGGGCAATCTGCGCGTATCCTTTTCCTCCGAAACGCGCATCGCCAAGATCGAGTTCGCCAGCCCCGACCCGCGCCTCGCCGCGCGCGTAGCTAACAGCTATGCCGACAACTACATCAAATTGAACCTTGCCCGCCGGTTCGACGCGTCCAGCTATTCGCTCGAGTTCCTGCGTGATCAGATTCGCGAGGCACAGGCGCGGCTGGGCCGCAGCGAGCGTGACGCGATCACCTATGCACGCGAGGCGCGGCTGATCGATGCCAGCAACGCGGCCAGTCCGTCCGGGGGATCGTCGGGGCCGCAATCGCTGACCACCGCCAGCTTGGTGGGCCTGAATCAGGCGCTGGCCGAAGCCGTCGCCAAGCGCATCACCACCGAACAGCGCTGGAACGTTGTCCAGTCCACCCCGTTGCTGACCATTCCCGAAGTGGTGGCCAACCCTACGGTGCAGCAACTTCAGCAGCAAAAGGCGCTGCTGCAAAGTCAGTATCAGCAGGAGCTGCAGACCCGCACGGAGGATTATCCTACCGTTCGCCAGCTCGCCGCACGGGTGCGCGCGATCGACGGGCAGATTGCCGCCATCGCCGGCAACGTGAAGGCCACGGTGCGCGAGGAGTACCAGACCGCGCGGTCCCAAGAGCAGGGGCTTCAGCGCAATCTGGAGCAGCTGAAGAATACGACGCTGGACGAACAGAACCGCAGCATCCAGTTGTCTATCCTGCGTCGCGAGGCTGAAACGAATCGCCAGCAGCTCAGCGCACTCTTGATCCGCTACAACGAACTGAACGCCCAGTCGGGCATTCAGCTGAACAACCTGTCGATCATTGACCATGCAGAGGTGCCGGGCGGGCCGTATTGGCCTAGCCTGCCGCTCAACCTGGCGTTGGGACTGGTGCTCGGTATCCTAGGTGCTGCCATCTACGTGCTGGGTCGCGAGAACCTGTTCGAGTTGGTCCGCACGCCCGAAGACGTCACCTCGCGGCTACGCCAGCCCGTGCTGGGCGCAATCCCGGCCAGCGAGGACGTTATGGGGATGCTCGGCGATCCCAAGTCGCCGGTGTCCGAGGCGCTCAGCACCATCCGCACCAATCTGTCACTATCGTCGTCCAGCGGGATGCCGAAAACTGTCATGGTTACCAGCACCCAGGCGGGCGAGGGCAAGAGCACGGTCTGCTATGGTCTGGCACAGGGGCTGGCCAAGCTCGGCCGCTCGGTGATCATTATCGACACCGACATCCGCAGGCCCAACGTACATCGCCTGTTCGGGATCAAGAATGCCGCGGGCATCAGCAACATCCTATCCGGCAGCGCCACGATCGACGCCGTGGTGCACCGCGGGCTGTCACCCAATGTCGATGTCATCGTCGCCGGTCCCATCCCGCCCGACCCGTCGGAATTGCTCGCCTCTGCCACCTTGGCACGCACGATCGAGGAACTGCGCGGTCGCTACGATCATGTCATGGTGGACAGCGCGCCCGTGCTGGGCTTGGCGGATGCACCGCTGGTCGCCACCAATACCGATGGCGTCGTGTTCGTAGTGGAATCGGCACGCACCAGCGTGCGCGGCGTCCAGAACGCGATCGTGCGGATGCAGCAGACGGGTGCCACGTTGCTGGGCGTGGTCCTGTCGCGATTTGATCCGGGCAAGTCGGGCTACAGCTACGAATACCGCTATGCCTATGAGTATAGCTACTCGGAGGACAAGCGTCAGTGATGGCGGTTGGGCGTGCTCTTGTGGCGGCTGTGCTGGCAGGAGCCGCCTCGCTTGCGGCCAGCGCCTATGCGGCGTCCATGGAGATCGGTGATCGCCGTCTGTTCGCGACTGGTCCGGCGGCAACTGTGCCTGTCCCGCCCGAGTTCCTGCCGGCCGGCGTCCGCGCTCCCGCGGCGCAATCGCCGCTGACGGCTGGGCAGCATGATGCGTTGGCCGCAGCGTTGTGGCGCAACCCGCTGGACCAGCGGCTAGTGAACCTCCTGTATGTCGATGCCGTGCGCACCGGGCGCGATCGCACGGGCAAGCAGGCGAGTGGGCGCGGCGCACAGACGCTTGGCCGGCTGGGATGGCGCTATACCCAGGCGCAGCAGAACCTGATGCTGCGGGCCGCTCTCGAGGAGCGCTTCCCTGAGGTGGTAGACAGGGCCGATGGCCTGCTGCGCCGGCAAAAGATGACAGATCAGGCCATTGCCATGCTGATGGCGATGGAGGCTATTCCCCAGGTTCATGGCCTTGTGGTGGACAAGCTGCTCGGCGATCCGTTGTGGCGCCACGACTACCTGCTCAGGATCGCCGCGCAGACCCCGCCACAGATCCTGGATGCGCGGATCAGGACCATGCGGTCGCTGTTGAGCGATCCGGGTGATGTTTCACGCGCCGAACTTGCGCCCACATTGCAGGCGCTGATCGGCAGTGGCCGCCCGCGCGCGGCCTATGACCTGTGGACGCAAAAGGCCGGGCCTGCGCGCGCCAACCTAGTGCGTGATCCCGCTTTCCGGGCTGCGACCGCCAACGCGGGCGATACGACCGCCATTCCGTTCGAATGGCGGTTCAGCCAGAACCTCGGCTATGCGGCTAGTGCCGGGCCGGACGGCGCGACCATTATCTGGGACGGGCGCGGGGTGCCGGTGTTCATGAGCCAGCTTGTGCCCGTCCGGCCTGGCCGTAGCTATCTGCTGGCGATCACCGGCCGAGCAGACAGTGGGAGGCTTGCCGACTTGATCGCACCCACGCTCGCCTGCGGGCGGGCAAGCGTCGCCTTTGCGCCGATAGGAACGATGACAGACAACACGCGCTGGCGGTCTGGACCTGTACCCCCTGATTGCGAGATGGCCGAGCTGACGATCGGCGGCAGTGTCGATACTGGCGCGCAGGCCACGACGATGGACATCGGCCGAATTGTCCTGCAGCCTGCTGGATGACCAGCATGCCCGATGCCGATGCTGATCTTTCCGTCATGCGGCCGGCCGCGTTCTTCGACCGTGACGGCGTCATCAACCGCGATCATGGCTATGTTCATGCGGCTGGCCAATTCGAACTGATCGACGGTGCTGGCCAGGCGCTGCGCCTATGCCGCGAAGCGGGATTCCTGGTGTTCGTAGTGACCAACCAGGCCGGCATCGCGCGAGGATATTACGACGAGTCCGCCGTTGCGGCGTTGCATGCCCACATGCGCGCGTTGCTGGCGGTGGACGGTGCGTCGATTGACGATATTCGCTATTGTCCCCATCACCCCGATGGCCGGATTGCGGGCTATGTTCGAGATTGCGCTTGGCGCAAACCCGCGCCGGGCATGATCCTGGACCTTGCCCGTCACTGGCCGGTCGATCTTGGGCATTCGTTCCTGATCGGCGACAAGCCGAGCGACATGGCAGCGGCCGAAGCGGCCGGTATTGCGGGCCACCTGTTTTCTGGCGGCAACCTGGCCGCATTCGTACGACCGGTGCTGGCCCTGGCATTCCACGGCCGCCCGTTGACCGTACCCGCCCGCTGACCATGCCCGTTGATGCAACCACCCCGATGGTTTTCCCCCTGACGCCTGCCATCGCCGCAACGAATACCACAACCGCGGGCGTCCGCGTTCGGACCTGGCTTGCTGATGCCGCCCTGCCGCTTTGGGCGAGGTTGGGCGTCGACAGGGATCGTGGCGGCTTTGTAGAGCGGCTGATGCTGGACGGCCGCCCCGATCTGGCAGCAACGAAGCGGGTGCGGGTGCAGGCACGCCAGATCTACGTCTATGCCCATGCTTCGCTCATGGGCTTGTATCCCGACGCGCTGGCCGTCGCCCGGCAGGGCTGGCGCTTCCTGGCGGACCATGCCCTTCCCCGGGGAGTGGACGGAGGCTTCGTTCACGCGCTGCAGCCCGACGGACAGGTTGCCGACGATCGCCGCGACACCTATGATCACGCGTTCCTGCTGTTTGCGCTCAGCTGGCTTTTCCGTGCGGGTAATGACCCGGAGGTCGGTGCGATGCTGCGCCCGTTGGCAGAGAGCACATGGCGGCTGTTGCGCCATCCAGGCGGGGACGGCCTCCTAGTGGATGATTGCGGCTCGCTGGAACTGCATCAAAATCCGCACATGCACTTGTTTGAAGCGGTTCTCGCCGCGCACGAGGCGACGGGCGACCCCTGGTTCCTCGATCGCGCGGACGAATTATTTGACCTGTTCCGCCGGCGCATGTTCGATTCCGTGTACGGCGTGCTGCGCGAGTTCCACGATGCCCACTGGCAACCACTGACTGGCGACGCGGGCAAGATCGTCGAACCGGGGCATCATTGCGAATGGGTGTGGCTGCTCAAGCGATATGCGGATCGTCGAGGCCAGCCCTTGTGCGAGGAGGCCTGGCGGCTGTTCGACTTCGCCGAGCGTCACGGGCGGCTCAATCATGGCATCCTGTTGTGCGACCAGCTCGACACCGACGGCCATGTCCTGAAGCGCAGCACACGGTCGTGGCCGCAGACGGAGGCGATAAAGGCGGATGTGGCGATGGCTGAAGCGCGCAGCCTGCCGCTGGGTGAGCGCGCCGATGTGATCGTCGCCGCCCTGTTCGACCGGTTTCTAGACCCTGCGCCGGCGGGCGGATGGATCGACTGGCTGGACGCAGATGGCCAACCAGTAGTGCAGACAATCCCGGCGAGCACATTCTATCACCTGTTCCTGGCATTTTCGGAGTACCTGGCCGCATTGGAAGTTCGAACGTGACCGCCGGCAATTTACCCCCGTCCCCTTGGCCGATCCCCGCCGCCCCGTTGGGTCCATTTGCCGAGCCGCGGCCCAACATGCAGGGCCGCTACCTGCTGCGCAGTGCCCGCAGCGCTCGGGCAATGACCTGGCTGGACCGTGCCTTGTCGCTGGTTCCCAAGCGGGTCCCGCAACTGCCGGCGCGGTTTGAACGAATCCTGGTCGCCAATTGGGGGCATTTGGGCGATGTGGTGATTACTCAGGGGGCTATTCGCGCGCTGCGTGAACGCCATCCCGGCGTGGAGATCGGTATGATCGTGGCCCAGGCTGGTCGCGCGGCGATCGAGAACACCGGGCTTGTTGATCGCCTGCACGTCATCGATCATTGGTGGGTCAGCCGCGCGAAGATGTCGGGCAAGGACAAGCGCCGCCATTTTCGCGCTACCCGCGACCAGGCGCTCGGCGAACTCCGGGCGGCCGACTATCAGGCGGCGATCGACCTTTATCCCTTTTTCCCGCCCGCCCATCCGCTCTTTTACCGTGCCGGAATCGCCATCCGGGTCGGCTTCACCAGTGGTGGGTTCGGCCCGCTGCTCACCCACCCCGTACCTTGGCCAGACGCGACGCTGCCGGTCGCCGCGCAGTACCGCGCGCTGCTAGACGCGCTGCATCCCGATACCCCGTTCGCGGCCGACGCGCTGCGCCCGCGCCGCGACCGCGCTACTCTGGCCCGACTTCCCGACGTGGTGGCAGGACTGGGGCCATATGTGGTGGTGCATCCGGGCGCTGGCGCCACCTACAAGGAGTGGGGAACGCAGCACTGGCGCGACCTTGTAGCAAGCCTGCTGGACGAGGCGCCGCAGCGCCGTATCGTGGTGACGGGCGCGGGCGTGGGTGAGGTGGCGATGGCTGCCGAGATCGCGGCGGTGTCGCCCGCCATCGTCAACATGGCGGGTTTAGCCGATTGGGAACGCTTCGTCAGCATCGTTGCCCATGCCGAACTGGTGATCTGCCCCGACACGGCAACCGGCCATGTCGCAGCGTCGCTGGATGTGCCGGTGGTCAGCATCTTCACCGGGACCAACGTCGCCCGGCAATGGCAGCCCTATACGGCTCGTAATCGCCTGCTGGTGCATCCGGTGCTGTGCGCGCCCTGCAACCAGCCGGGATGCAATGTCATGGGTTGCATCCGTCCGATCAAACCAGCCCACGTGCTAGCCGCCATGCAGGATCTGCAGGGCGAGGCCGAGCGCTGATCCGCCTTCCCTACCTGCCCGCATTCCCACGACTTGTGTTGACGCGGCAAAGCATTAACCATCCGGGCTCACGATGACCGCCATTCCGCCATGTTGATGACTAGCACGGTCGAACACCGGCTGCACCGTCGCGACCGCAAGACTGCGCTGTTGGCGGTAGGTCTGTTCCTTGCGGCCAATCTGGTGCGGTTCGTCCTGCTGCGCGACACCGGCGACCGGTCGGTCCAGATCGACTATGCACTGATCCCCTTTGCTTATTGGGCTGCCCGCAAGCTAGGTTTCGGCCATGGCATTCAGACGGTGCTGGGTGCCGGCGTGGCGGTGCTGGTGATTGGCGGCGATCTTCTCGACATCATGGCCCGCCGGTTCAACTGGTCGCATGGCGTGGTGATTGATTATGCCGCGTCGATGCCTGACTTACCTTGGCCGGTAATTGGGCCCTTTGTCGGGCTGGGCATGTTGGCAGCCGGTCTTTGCCTAGTGCCGTTCGCCGTGCATCGTCATGCCTTTCCGATCTGGCCGTTGGGCGTGCTGGTGGGAGCGCTGCTGGCGGCCAATGCCCTGATCTACAGCGGCACGCGTGGCGACCTTGATTTGTCGCGCCTGACGCATTCGTTCGTCAGCCATGCGGTGACCGGGACGGTCAACCGGCTGTTTATTGGCCGCACGCTGACACCGTTCGCAGGCTCGACCATGGCTGGCGACCTTCGCCGCGAAGCGCCTGAGTCGCTGCCACCCCAGATACTATCGGTGGCGGTGGAATCGCTGGGGCTGGCAAGCGATCCGGCCCGGCGCACACTGCTGCGGCCGTTGCTGACGGTGCTGGGACAACGCTATGCCGTTCGCTTCGGCGCCCATCGTTTCGACGGGTCCACCCTGCCCGGCGAGATTCGTGAACTGTGCGGACTTCAGGCGGACGGCATTCCCAACACGCCGGCGCTCCTGGCGCGGTTGGGCGCTACCTGCCTGCCTGCGCGGCTACGCCGGCTGGGCTATGACACCCAGGCGCTGCACGGCAACGGACCGCTGATGTACGATCGCCGGGCGGTGTATCCAGCCATGGGCTTCAACCGGCGCTGGTTCGACGCCGACCTGCGCCGCGCTGCTCCGGGCACAGGCACCTGCCCTGGCACAGCCTTTGCCGGGGTGTGCGATGCTGATGTTTATGCCCGCGCGCTTTCGCTGTTCGATGGACGGCGTCGCTTCGTCCATGTCCTAACACTGGATACGCACTTGCCCCTGCCCACCAGCGGCGCCCCGGCCTGTGACTCCGCCTTTGCGGGCAATCCTGGGCTGTGCCGCTATGCCCAGACTACGGAGGCATCGATGCGCAGCCTAGGCCAGGCGGTGCTGGGTGCGACACACCCACCCGAGCTGATCGTGGTTTACGGCGACCACGCGCCTCCCTTTGCTGCTACGATTGCCCGTGCGCAGTTCGCTCCCCATCAGGTCCCCTATGCCGTGCTGACGCGGATGCCGGGCGCGGAAGAGCGCCTGATCCACTGACGTGAAAGCGGTGCTTGCCTGCTTCGTCCATCCAACAGGTTTTAGCGCATGCGCGCTCCACCCTGAGGTCGGGCTTGGGGGTGGATGGGAAAGTGCGGGTTCAGCCGGTGCCGGCCGCGCTGATAGGCCAGCCAGGCATAGTGCAGCACCGGCGCCGGCACCAACATCCAGGGTAACAGCTTGCGCCAGTACGCCGGGGTCCGCCAATACTCGCGCGTCAGGGTCATCGCTGCCCGGCGCAAGCCGGCGCCCGAATGGTAGAAGACCTTAGCGATCCGGTAATGCACCAAGATGTGAGTGCCCGCGATGACATTGCTCACCGCAGCCGTTATGCGGCTATTTGCGCCGAACAGGTGCCGGGTGATGTCGCGATAGCCGACCACGTCGATCATCATCCGGTCTACATGGTCGCGCGTCACAAAAGAATCGTTGCGTCCGCGCCAGCCGACACAGATACGGTGCACATAGCCCCAGCGTGGCAGCCGCTCGGCCATGCGCCCCATCACCAGCACATGCACATAGGCGTTCAGAAAGGACAGCGGCTCCCCCGTCGCGCACACCGCCCGCCACAGGTCACGGCGTACCACATGGCCCGACAGATAGCCCCAATGCCCGACGAAGTCGCAGTAGATGGTTTCTGCTCCTTCGACCACGACATCATGGTCATACGCCACAGGCGGGCGGACTGGGCGAATCTCCGCTAGGTCGAAGCTGCGGCGCGCATAGTTGACCGACAAGCCGGCTACGTCCCAGCGGGTCAGGGCGTCTAGCACGTGGAACAGCCCGCCCGGTTCCAGCACGTCGTCGCTACCCATTAGCCAGCAGAACCGACCATGGGCGGCGTCCACCACTGCCAGGAAGTTGCGGTCGGGGCCAATATTCTCGGGCTGGAGGACATAGCTGATGGCCAGCCTGTCGGTAAACGTTGCTACCTGCTTGGCGGTATCATCGGTGGAACCGTTATCGCTGACCACCACTTCGACCCCGTAATCGGCAACCGCTGAGGGCAGTTCGGCGACCCCGCGCAGGATGCTTTCAAACAGGTCGGGCAGGAACGCCCCCCGGTTATAGCTCGGTATGCAGATCGACAGCAGGGGCTGGGTCATGGCATGCGTCATGACACAAAACTTACGCCCGGTCATCTGAACCCCTCCCCCTATGCGGGATGAGCGATGGGTCACCTTTGCGATTGGCGCGTTATCGCTTGGCAATCAGGAGACCCGCCATGAGTGAAACGTACCGCGTGATCGTCGAGGGCATCAAAGATGTCGGGAAAACTAGTGAATTTACTCACGCGTTCGACGGCGAACCCCAGATCAACCTGACCTTTGAACGCGACGGCACTGTCTACAAGGTTGTGACGCGCGCGCATGATGAAGACACCGGCACGCCGACATTGCACGCCAGCATCGTTTAGGCGATCAGCAACAACGGCTAAACCAATGGCCACTCCGCCTCGCTCAGATCATGTTGCACCATCCAATGCTGCCTTTTGACTCTCAAGCAGGAGAACTAGATTTTGCGACTTTTGGGAGTTAACAATCTGATATCATCAGTTACCTTCTCCGGCAGGGTTTGAAAAAGTAAATTATAGTGTGTTTTACATATCTAAGGTAATATTCATCCGAATACATGGAAATACGCTTATTAAGTAACTTAGTACACCTTACGAATTTTATAATATATAACTTGAGAACTATACTAAAGCGTAGTGCTTTAGCTTTGCTATTCTCCAACAGGGCTCTCGCCATACTTACGTAGCACATCGTTGAACGCCTCGGTCATTAACGCTTGTAGGCTGCGGCCTTGCCTGCGTGCTAACATATGCATGGAAAGTGACATTTCCGGCGTAAAGAAACCTGCAATCTGTTTCCTGCCGTGACGGCTGACGGGGCCCTTGGGCGTATCCCCGATCAGCGCGGGTGCTACAGTCGGTGCACGGTCGCGCAGGTTGGCAAAGCTTGGTTTGCGGCTCATGGGCACTTCGCCTTGGATGTCGACACGACGAGTTGGTGACGCGTCCACTCGAATAGTCGCTGGATTTCTTTGGCCGCGCGGCCGTTTGGTTCGGTTTCGATAACAGTCGCGCCTTCCGCGCTGGCGTGCCGGAAGGCGGCACGGTCGGGAACTTGGATGGGGCACGCCGGTGTGCCGTAACTTGCGACCAAGTCGCCGGCTTCCGCATAAACACGCGGTGCTTTGGGGTTTCCCGCAGTAAATACAACGTAGGCGGGTTTCTTGAGCAATTGCACCAGTTTGGCAGTGGTTTGGATTGCCGACAGGTCGAAGGCTGAGGGCCGGCACGGGATCAGCACGAGGTCGGCCGCCTCGACCGCGGCGCGAGCGGCGCTGTCGGCGTGGGGAGGAGTGTCAATGACGATCCATTCCGCGCCTTGTGCGTGCGCGGCTGCGATTTTGGCGGTGAGCCTAGGTGGAGGAGAGTCGATTACTTCCGGCGGCTGGTCACCACGCCAAGCAGCCCATTGGCTGGCAGTCGCCTGTGGGTCGGTGTCAACGATGAGAGCTACTAATCCGGAGGCTTGCGCAGCCGCGGCGAGATGGATCGCCAGTGTCGTCTTCCCTGCCCCACCTTTTTGGCTGATGATCGCGATTACCGGCATGTGTGTCTCTCTACATGTCGACAAATCGACAAGTCCAGCACGTGTGTGAACTCCATCAAACCGTTTGCTCCTGATAGGCGGCGCGGACGAAATGGTTGACGCTAGATCGAGCGGTTGATCCAGGGCTTCCTTTTAGAGTCGTGATTGAGCCGGGGCGATCTGAGCGAAGCGGAGTGGCCGGTCTTGAAGGATTTGCCGCCGATCGAGCCAGCGATGCGGGGGCGCGGACAGCGTCGGACCGAGAACCGGGCGGTGCTCAACGGCATCCTGTGGCGGCTGAGGTGCGGGGGCTCCTTGGCGCGATGTGCCGGACAAGTACGGCAAGTGGAACACGATCGGCAGTTCCGGCGCTGGAGCAAGGCGGGCACATGGAAGATCGTATCGGTTATCTTGGCAGAAATGATGGCAGACACAGGCCACTACAGCCTCGACAGTACCACCATCCGCGCCCACGTGTCGGCAGCGGGAGTAGAAGGGGGGCTCATCGACAGGCTCTTGGCCGCTCGCGGGGCGAGTTCACCTGTAAGGTTCACTGCATCGCCGATGCCGGGGGGCGACCGCTCGCCTTCCATCTGACCGGCGGCCAAGCTGCCGACTGCAAGGCGTACGACACGCTGATCGCGCTGCCCGAAACAGAGCCGGCCGCCCTACTCGGCGACAAAGGATATGATGCCGCCATCCGCGACGATCTGCACGGGCGCGGGATCGACGCCGTCATCCCAGGCCGCTCGAACCGCAAGAAACCGATCATTCACGACCGCGTCCTCTACAAGGAGCGCAACCGCATCGTGCGCATGTTCGGCCATCTCAAGATCAATCGCGCCGTCGCCACGCGCTACGACCAACTCGCTGAGAGCTTCCTCAGCATGATCTAGATCGGGGCCACCCAATATGCTCAAATTCGTCCGCGCCGCCTAGGTTCAGGTGGATGAAGAAACGGGGATTACGTCATCAACCTGATCCACCAGATGCCGGGGCTAAACACCTATCCCCAGATGTTTGATCATGTCGTCGCATGACACGATGAGATTGCCTCGCGCACTCCGAACGGCGAGCCGTCGCAATATGGAATAGCGCTTCCAATCTCCAATGTGAAACTGTCAGGTCGACATCTCCAGATGTCCGCCTGATTCCGCCGCGGCCCGATCGTACGACCGCGGCGGTGTCAGCAGCATCAGAACTGCAGGCGAATACCGGTGCTGATTGTCTCCTGATGATCGTCGCGTCCGGTCTGGGTCGCTGCGGTCGAGAACAGGTCGAGCCCGTTGGCGAATCGATACGCCACCCCGGCCGATGCGGTGCCGACCGCGCGCGACCGCGCCGCGCCCAGCGCCTCCAGTCCGAGCCCGCCGCCCGCATAGCTTGCCAGTGCGTCGGTCCGCCGGCCTTCGAGCTGGTAGCGGACGCCCAAGGCGACAAAGGGCCGAAATGCCGCCGCGGACGCCTCGCTACGGCCGAAGCCGATTCCAGCATCGGCAAAGCCCGCGACGTGGCGGTCGCGCGCGACCGTCAGCGCGAACGGCCCGCCCTGTTCCGTCAGCGCATCGCGGGTGGTGCGGAGGTACGTCACGCCCACCTTGGGGCGGAGCGTCCATTCACCCATGTCGATGCCATAGCCGGCCGACAGGTCGGCGACCCAGCTGTGGAGGTCGTAGCGCCCGCTTGCCGGGCCGGTGCCGGGCAGAGCGCGGGTGGTGTGGGCGTGGCCGCCATCGTAGAGCACCGACGCGGTCAGCGCGAACGCCTCGCGCGTGTAGCGGCCGTGGATGCCGGCAACGACGCCGTCGCCCTTGGTCTGCGCGCCCAGCGCTCCGATGGACTGGCGGGTGTTCAGCCAGCCGCCGAACGCGCCCACCGACCAGTCCGCATCGCCGAAGCCGATTCCGCCGATCAGGCCATAGCCGCGGGTGCGCGCCTCTGCCGTGCCCTGCCCCCGGTCGGCACCCAGCGTGTGCCACTGGCCGACGCCCTGGCCGAAGGCGAACAGCCCCGGCGTGTCGCGGGTGGTGGCGAAGGCGGGCCCGCGTGCGGTGCCGGTCAGCAGCAGCGCGTTGTCGACGCCGGCCTGGGTCGCGGACGCATAGATCTCGGGTGTCAGCTGCGCGAACGCGCGTCCGTTCGATGCTCCCCCGGCAGTCAGCAGCGCCGGCAGGCTCGCGAACAATGTGCTGGTGGCGGGCTGCACCGCCAGCGTCGCGTTGGCATAAGCGACCGAGCGCGACACCTGCGGCGCGAAGCCGGGATCGCCCAGGAACTGGCCGAGTAGCTGGATCCGGTCGGCACGCTGCACCACGAAGCCGAACAGCGTGTCGGGCTTGGTCACGGTCGCATAGCTGCCGGTGATCCCGCCGCTGGCGACGATCAGGTCGTACGAGGTGCCGGGACGCAATGCGCCGGTGGGCACCAGCTGGAGCGTCGCGCCGCCTGCGATCGTCGCCGCGCCGTTGACGCGCAGCTGGTCCGACACGGTCGGGGTCAGCTCGAACACCGACACCGAACCCGCCCCGATCGCGACGTTGCCGTTGACCGTCATCACCCCGGGCGAGGCGCCGGGGCTGAGCGTGCCCGCGACCGACAGGTTGCCGTTGACGGTACCCGCCGAGCCGAAGGTCGCGCCCTGCAGCACCGCGATCTGCGCGGCGGTGATCGTCGAATCCGACAGGCCGACAAGTCGACCCCCCGACATGTCGACATTGCCCAGCACGGCATTGCCCGAAACGGTCGCATAGCCGGCTGTCTGACGGTAGCCCTCGATGCCGGAGACATTCGAAAAGGCGACGGGAGCCGCGGTGGTGCCGCCCGAGACGGCCAGCGTGTCGGTCCCCGTCCCGCCATCAACAGCGCCTGCATAGCTGCCTGCGATCGTGAAGCGGTGGTCGCCTGCGCCGAACCGGACGGATGCGGCAAGCGACCCGCCGGCCGCGATCGTCAGCCCCGTGGCCGATGCGACCCGGTCATAAGCGTGGGTGCCGGCCAACGTCAGCATGCCGGTGCCCTGCGTTTCCAGCACTTCGAACGCGGTGAGGCTTGTGCCTGCCAGCGTGCGGTCGCCGGCGAGCTCGACCGTCACGGTATCGGTACCCGCGCCGCCCGCGACGGTGCCTGCAAGCGTGCTTCCCGGGGCCCAGCGGAACGTGTCGTTGCCGGCCCCTAGGTCGATCAACCCGGCGAGGGTACCGCCGCTCACTAGCGTCAGCTGCTGCGCACCCTCGCCGAACGCCAGCGGGGCACCAGCCGAGCCCAGCGTGCCGGCTATGGTCAGCGACCCGCCCGCCAACGCCACCTGCTCGAACCCGGTCGCGCTGCCCGCCAGGGTGACGGGACCGGCCAGGGTGAAGCGCAGGGTGTCGGCCCCTGCCCCGCCGGCATAGGCGCCCGCCGCCTGTCCGATACCGAGCGCGAGCACGTCGTTGCCCCCGCCCAGCGAGATGCTCGCGAGGTCGCCATCGACCGCCAGCGTCTCGGCCGCATCGGAGCCGGTGATTGCCCCGACAGTATAGCCGCCGAGCGACAGGTTGAGTCCGGTGCCCGCAAGCGCGACGCTGTCGAAGCGCTGGTCGAGGGTCAGGGCGAGCGTCCCCCGTCCTTCCACCGCCAGCCGCTCGAACCCGCTGCGTGGTGCCAAGCCGCTGCGGTCGCCTGTCAGCACGACGGTGTAGCCGTCGTTCCCCGCCCCGCCATCGACGATGCCCCCGACGCTGCTGCCCGGCCCTTCGACGAAGGTATCGTCGCCCTCGCCGAGCAGCACCGCGCGCCCGATCCGGCCGCGGTTCACTACCCGGTCGTTGCCGCCGGCCAACGATACCGAGCCTGTGATCGTGCCGTCGTTGGTGACGCTCTCGTCGGCATCGGTGCCGGTCACCGTCACAGCGCCATTGCTGCTGAGCGTCTGTCCGGCCGCAACGGTGATGCCGCCGCCTGCCAGCCCGATCGTGTCGAAGCGGAAGGTGCCGGTATAGGCGACACTCCCCTGCCCGGTCTGGCCGAAGCGCTCGAAGCCGATGAAGCGGTTGCCGTCGACCGTTCCGCCCCCGGTCGCGTCGATCACCAGGCTGTCGGTGCCCGCGCCGCCATCGACCGTACCGGTCAGCACCGCGCTCGCCTGGTGCAGGAAGCTGTCGTCGCCGGCGCCCAGCAACACGTCGCCCTCGATCCGGCCGCGATTCTCAATGCGGTCGTTGCCCGCGCCGAGATCGATCGAGCCGATAACCGTACCGGTGTTGACCACCCGGTCGTCGGCCGTGCCGATCGTCTGGATCGCCCCGGCCAGATAGGCGCGGCCGAGAATGCGACCGAGCTGGTCGTTGGCGGCAAGCACGGTGCCGGCGGTGCCGCGGATCATGCCGGCGTTGGCAAGGTCCAGTGCGGCCTGGTTGTTCATCACCGCGGCCGAGCGCGCGCCCGTCGCCTCGATCGTGCCGGTCGCATCGTTGACGACGGTGGTGGTGTTGCCCGCCAGCCCTTCGAGTTGGAGCGCGACGGCAGGGACCGTGTAGAGAAGCGGGCGGGTTGGGGAGCCGAAGTCGCGCTCGCTGCCCCCGCCATCGGCGCGGAGCGTACCCGAGTTGGTCGCGATGATGGTCGCACCGCCGGGGGTTGAGCCGAACACCCGCTGGGTGCTGAGATAGACAGCCGACGCGCCGTCGCCGCCCGCATCGATCGTGCCGGCGTTGGTCAGCGTTACAGTGCCGTCGGTGCCTGTGTTGAGTTCGAGCGCGAGATAGGCGCCGAACCCGTCCGCACCGGTACTGGTGATCGTGCCCGTGTTGGCGAGATCGATCGCCATGGGACCGGTGGGCAGTTCCTCGCCAAAGACGGCGTAGCGCGACAGACTGGCCTGGATCCCGCCAGTGATCGTGCCGCTGTTGGTTGCGGTGACTGCGCGCGCGTCGCCGTAGCCATATCCGTAGAGCGACACCGCCGGGACGATTCCCGCATTGGCACCCGTGATCGTGCCGCTGTTGTCGAAGGCCAGCGTATCCGTGACCACCAACGATACGCTTTCCTCCGTGGCCGACGCGCCGATCGAACCGGTGTTGGCGAACGCGCCCACTGTGCCGTTGAAGCCGCGCCCGATTGTGCCGTCGTTGGTGAAGCTGGAGAGCACAGTGCCTGCGGGCAAGGTCGGGTCGTTGAAGGTATTCGAAGCATAGGTCGTGACCGCGCCCGCCACGTCGGCTGCATTGGTCACCCGCCCGTCGCCCGACACGGACAGGTCGCCCGTGAGTCTCGCGTCGGCGCGGATCGTCACGGTGGTGTCGGTCCCCAGCGCGCGAACACCCTCCGCCTCGAAATTGACGAGCCTCGTCGCGCCCAGTGTCACCGTGCCGCTTGCGCGGCGGGCATGGATCAGCGTGTCGGTTCCCGCCCCGCCGTCGATCGTGCCGGTGATGCCGAGATCGTCGGCAAAGGCGACCAGCGTGTCAAAGCTGTCGCCAAAGCTCAGGTTGCCCGCCAGCGTGCCGCCATCGGCGATATAGGTGCTGCCGTTGAAGGCGTAGAGGCCCGCCGACACGTCACCGACGATCGTGCCGCGGTTGACCATCGTGGTGCCGCTCGACAGGTCCACCGCAGTGACCCCGCGGATCGTGCCGGTCGCCTCGTTGATCAGGGGGGTGCGGTAGCCGGGCTGGACGGCGATGCCGCGGCGGCTTTCGATCGTGCCGCTGTTGGTGATCTGCCCATCCAAATAGTAGATTCCACCCTGCACCGCAGTGCCGTCGACGGTGATCGTGCCGCTGTTGGAAAGGGTGGTGAAGCCGGCGACGCCGATCACGGTCGATCCGGCCGTGCCGGTGATCGTGCCGGTGTTGGTGACGTCGCGCGCGCCGCTGATCGCGGTGCCCCCGCCGGTCAGGCTGATCGTGCCCGCATTGGTGACGGCGGTGCCGCCGAAGATCGCCGAAGCGGGGTAATAGCGGCCCGCCGCGTTGGTGACGGTGATCGTGCCGGTGTTGGTGACGGTCGCGGTACCCGCGTTGATCGCAGCCAGGTTGCTGAAGTTGAAGCTCTGCGGCGTGGTCAGGGCCAGGGTGCCGGCATTGGTGATCGTCAGCGCACGCTCGGGTCCGGCGGTGCCGGTGCTCAGCTGGTCCACCGTCAGCGCCGTGGCGTCGATCAGGGTGCGGTCGGTCGTGCCGATCGTACCGTTCAGCGTCACCGATCCGTTGCCCGACAGACCGATCGTGGTCGTAATGGGCACGGCCGCGGTGAGCGTCAGCGCGGCGCCGTTCAATTCATAGCCCAGCGCCTCGAACCCGTCGGCGAGCGCCAGCGCGGCATCGGCATCCGCATTCACCCGGTAGCGCAACGTGTCGTAGCCGGCGCCGGCATCCACCCCGCCGGTCGCCCCGGCAAGCGGGCGCGCGGGATCGCCGCCCAGCGTCACCACCAGCGTGTCGTCGCCCCCGCCCAGCCGGATCGCGCCGCTCACGGTGCCGCCATTGTCGACGAACACGTCGTTCGAGAAATCGAAGCTGAAGGGAGAAACAAAGCTGACCGTGCCGTCGATCGTGCCGGCATTGAGCACGGCGCCGGGCGACCCGCTGCCGGCGATCGCGAGGGTGCCGCCCGCGACACGGCCGTTCGCCTCGTTGACCAGTGTCCCATACAGGGACACACCGGCCGTGCTGCCGGTGATCGTGCCGCGATTTACCAGCCGCCCGCCAGACAGGGTGACGCCGGTGGTCGCGCCCGTGATCGCGCCGTCGTTGGTCGAGGGGGTGAATACGCCCCCGCCCGCGATCAGCGCGCCAACGCCCCCACTCGATCGGATCGTGCCAGTATTGGCGAGCGTGCCGAAGCTGATGCTGGCCGCGGTGCCCGTGGCGGCGATCGTGCCGCTGTTGGTCAGGGTCTGGTAGGCCTGGACGCCTGCACCGCCATTGGCGGTGATCGTGCCGCTGTTGGTCACCGTGGTGGGGCTGCCGACCGCCGCGAGGAAGCCGTCGCCGCCGCCGAAGGTTGCGGTGATCGTGCCCGCGTTGGTAACGAACAACCCAAAGCTCGACGATGCGGTGATCGCAGGCCCGGCAGTGACCAGGTCCGCCCGGTTGACCAGCGTCCCGCTGCCCGACAGCGCGATGCCGCTGCCGGTGGTGAAGCCGGGCAGCAGGGTGGCGGTCGCGCTGCGGCTGAGGTCGAGGCCGAGCAGCTCGAAGTTGGTCGGCAGCACCGCGACACCGATGCTGGTGTCCGCGTCGATGCCGATCGCTACCGTATCGGTGCCCGCGCCCCCGTCGATCGCACCGGTGATCGAGCTCACCCGTCCGGTTGCGGAATCGAACCGCGCGCGCAGCGTGTCGTTGCCCGCGCCCAGCCTGAGGTCGCCGTTGATCGTGCCGGTGCGGGTGTCGATCGTGCTCCCCTGCCCCGCGCCCGCACTCGACACCACCGATCCGCTGATCGTGCCCTCGTTGGTGAGTGTCAGCGCGCCGGCGCTGCTGATCGCGTTGGCGCTGCCCCCGATCGTCGCGTTCGCGGCGTTGGTGAGGGTGAGGTAGCCGGTGCTGCTCAGCGTCGTAGCCGGGCCGCTCGACACGATCCGGCCGGTGTTGATGATATTGGTACCGGTGACGAACTGGCCCGACGTGGTCGCTGCCAGCGCGGCATTGCTGCCGCCGTCGATCGTGCCGGCATTGGTCACGAAGGACACCTGCCCGGCGATCCCGTCGATCTCGCCGGTCGCGGCGTTGGTGACGTTGAGCGTGCCCAGTCCCAGCTGGTCGGCGACCACGGCGGGCCCGGCCGTGCCGGTGATCCGCCCCGCATTGTTGAGCGATGCGCTGAGGTACCCGTTGATGTTGCTCGGATCGCGCCGGACCAGGATCCCTTGCGCGCCCGTTACCGTCCGGTTCGCGGCGACCGAAACCGTGGCGCTGGCCGACGGGTAGCTGGTGACGGTGGTGCCGGGCACGCAATAGCTGACCGAGGCGCCTGCATAAGGATCGCAGGGGACGGTAGTGGCGGGACCGGTGGTGACCAATACGCCCGGCTTGACCGAGTCGCCGTTAACCGTGCCGTTTATAAACAGCGAAATGTCGCTGCCCTGCGCGGTGATTGCTGCGGATGCGGTGCCGGCGCGCACGATCGCGTTTGCCGCAACGACGACGCGGGTATTACCCGTCGCGACCGTCACCCCATCATTGTCGGTGCCGGTACAGGTAGTGGTGCCGCCCGCGACGGTTGGATCGGGGGTACATTGCGCCGATGCGCTGCCCGCCCAGATCATCCCCAAGGCGATCGCGCTAGTCCCCAGTGCACAAGCCCGCACTCGTCGCCCGCGCAACCCCCTCTCCCGACCAATCATCCCTGTTCCCCCGTTACGTAAGCATGGCTATCTCCAGCTGGGCCCAGTGTCGAGATCACCTGTCTTTTCTACATGTCGACAAGTCGACGTCGCGGTATGTCAGCCTCGCGGCCGGTCCCGTCGCGCCATCGGGCGCACCCGGACACCCAGGCTGATGACCAGCGGCCAGAACAGCGTGTTGCCGATGTCCGCCAGCGTGTCGCTCCAGCGCATCCCGTAGGTCAGGTAATCCATCAGCTCGTTGCCGAACTCGGCGACGACCACCGCGGCGAACGGGATAAAGGTGCCGAGCGATCGGCCGGTGACGATCCGCACCAGCAGCAGGATGGCGAGGCCGGCATGGATGTGGAGGATCGCGTCGGGCAGGCCGGTGCCGTCGCCGATCCACAGGATCCATTGGTGATAAAGCTGGGGCAGGGTCATCGCCGCCGACCCTTCGCGTGTATGCCACGAAAGGCAAGCGCCGGGATGCGGGCGCTTGCCCGGGCGCCCGGCAACACACCAACACGGATCAAACGGCGCGCCGGGGCGCTGTTGCGCGGACTCTTGAGTGCGAGACCCCATGCAGCCTTCTCCCCAGACCGCCCTTCACGACGCCCTGCAGGAAGCTGCGCCGCACGCGCCGATGCAGGCCGCCGACGTATTCACCACGCTGGAACTGGAGTTGAAGCCCGATCCGGCGCGTACGGTGATCCGGCCGTTCGGGTTCGGCTACCCGGCCGCGTTCGCCGAAGGGCGGCCGACGCGGCCACAGGCCGTGGCGGCGCGGTTGATGGCGCAGGACGAGACCATGCGCGAGCGGATGCTGTGCCTGCTGCACGAGTCGATGGAAACCCGGCACCGCCATGTCGACAGCGTCTTCCTGCGCCGGTTCGAGGAGGTGCAGGGCGAGCTGGGTGTCGAGATCACCGAGCGGCGCGACCGGCTGCTGATCGGTGCCTATTTCAGTCAGGAGTACGCGTTCGAGAGCGCGGCGCTGTTCAATCCCTCCATTGTGTCGGTACCCGACCAGGACCCGGACGACGACAGCATCCGCTTCCTCCTGTCCCTGCGCGGGGTGGGGGAGGGGCATATCTCGTCGGTCACCTTCCGCACCGGCACCTGGGATGGCGACCGGGAGCTGGTGGTGGATCCGCCGAGCCCGCAGGGGGTGCCGCCCCGGGTCGAGCAGGACGATGTCGAGGGGTGGGTGCGTCTGCGCTCCAACGACAGCGAGGACATTTCGGAGACGGTGATCTTCCCGATCCTCCCCAGCCAGCGCCAGGGGGTGGAGGACATGCGCATGACGCACTTCACCGACGATGACGGCACCGAAAGCGTGCTGGGCACCTATACCGCATTCGACGGCAAGGAGGCGCGCTGCGAGATGATCCGCGGCATCGACGAGCGCACCTATGAAATGCGTCCGCTGACCGGGCGGATGGCGGCGTACAAGGGCATGGCGCTGTTCCCGCGCCGGATCGACGGTCGTTTCGTGATGCTGGGGCGCCAGGACAGCGAGAACATCTGGCTGCTGCGCTCGGACGACCTCAACCACTGGGACGAGGGCGAGATCATCGTCCGCCCCGAATTTCCGTGGGAGTTCGTTCAGATGGGCAATTGCGGATCGCCGATCGAAATCGACGAGGGCTGGCTGGTGTTCACCCATGGCGTCGGGCTGGTGCGGGGCTATTGCGTGGGCGCCTGCCTGCTCGACAAGTACGACCCGTCCCGGGTGCTGGCGCGCACCCCGTCGCCGCTGCTGTTCCCGTCGGCCGAGCAGCGTGGCGGCTATGTGCCCAACGTGACCTATTCGTGCGGCGCGCTGCTCCACAAGCGCCGGGTGTTGCTGCCCTATGCGATCGGGGACGAGTTCACCGCCTTTGCGGTGGGCAAGGTCGACGACCTGCTGGGGGTAATGAAATGGGGGTAACTATGTGCGCCTTGTTGGCGTACATAAGCCATGGAGAGTGTTGATGCCTGACGGACACGCGATCGACATGGCCGACGAGCGCAGCAGCGAACGGATGCACTTCCGCACCAAGCCACGCATCAAACAGGCGATCCAGCGTGCCGCGGCACTGTCGGGTGTCGACGATTCGACGTTTGCCATCACGGCCGCCTATCGATCGGCGATGGAGACGATCGCGGCGCATGAACGTACGACCTTGCAAGCGGTCGACCATGACACCTTTTTCGCCGCCCTGGATGCGCCGCCAACACCTGCGCCCAGGTTGTTGGCGGCGTTTGCGCGGCACCGCGATACGGTCCGCCGCGATTAATGACCTGACTGGACCGGCAGCCGATCCGGCTTTCGCCATCGAACCGCTCGATCCCGCCCGTCACGATCGGACAGGGCTTTCGAGCGGGGTGGTGCAGGTCGACAATTTCTTCCGCCGCACCGCAGGCAAGCTGACCCGCGCCGACAACCTGCGCACCTTTGTGATGACGGAGCGGTCGGGCGAGATCGTCGGCTTCCATGCACTCAACGCCCATGCCGTCGATTATCGTGACCTCCCCATGCAGTTTGCCCGGACGCGACCGGGGCATGGCAGCATCCCCGCCGCCTTTATCGCGATGATCGGCGTCGATCACCGTCATCAGGGCCGGGGACATGGCGGCACGCTGCTCATCGACGCACTCACCCGTCTTGCCGGGGCGGCCGAGGCGGTGGGGATTGCGGTGGTCCTACTCGACATCCTCGATTGCGGCGACCCGCAAGCGGTCGCGCGACGGCGGGAGCTGTACCTCGATTACGGTTTTCAGCCGCTGCCGTCCGACCCCCTGCGGCTGTTCCTGCCGATGGCAACGGTGCGAATGCTGCTTACGCCATAGGTGCCCTCGTCATCGCAGCCCGTCGAGCGCGGGTGTCGGTACTCCGGTGACCAGCGTCCGCGCGCGCATCGCGGCGCGCAGATAGGGCATGTCCATCGCCAGGAAGCGGCGCGGGGTCAGCCCCAGGAAACGGCGCGCGTCGCGCAGGAATGGGGCACGTCGTGATAGCCGGGGAGCACCGCCGAAAAGTCAGGCGGGCCGTCCGCGGTCAGCATCGGCACGAACGCGCGCATGAAGCGGGTCCGCATCAGCAGCGTCTTGGGCGGGAAGCCGAAATACCGCTTGGTCGCACTCAGCAGTGCGCGCGCCGAGATGCCCAGCCGCGCTGCGGCCGCGGGCAGGTCGGTCGTTGCCGGATCGGCGAGCAGCCCGGCGATCCGGTCGACCAGCGGTTCGGCCGGATGGGGCGGGGGCAGGTGCGCGGTGAAGAACGCGTCCAGCATGCCCTTGATCGCCGGGCCTCGGTCGGAGCGGCCGAGTTCGTCGATCAGGCTCGCGACCGCGTCGGCGGGCAGCAGTTCGCCCAGCGGGGTGATCCGGTCGCGCAGGGCGTCGGCCGGTTGCGCGAATAGCCGCGCCCACCCGCGCGGGGTGATGTCGGCGACGATGCTGACCCCGCCCCCCGACGCGACCGGCATCGCCCGGCTGGTGACGCCGTACAGGATCGCGGCGCCGAGCGGGGCGTAATGGCGGTTGCCGATGGTGACGGCGACCGGCTGGTCGGTCAGGACGAACCAGATCTGCGCCCAGCTCGGCAGCAGCCAATCGTCCGGACCCGTCCAGACGGCGGGATCGGCATCGAGCACGGCATAGCTCGACACGAGGCCCGCCAGCGCCGCGTCGGGCCGTTCGTAGCGCAGCGCGGTGCCCGCCGGCAGCCCGAAGTCCGCCCCGCATACTCCCGCCACATGGCTGCCGCTCTCGATCACCCTCGTCCCCTCCACGCTTGCGAGCGCCTGCGTGGCGGGGGCATCGCGAAGGAGCAAGGATCGGTCGGCAACCCGATTGTCCCGTTTTTGTAAGGAATGCCCGGCGGCACGCCGCAACTTCCCGGCTATCACCCCGACCGACCCGGGATGCGGCGGGGTAGGGGGCCGCAAACGGGGAAGGGGACGGCCCTCGTAGGGACGGCATGGCAGACCCGAGCGCAAGGCCTGATCCCTCGGCCGGGCGCGGGCGCGCCCGTTGCCGTGTGGGGCGCCGATCTCCTGTCGGGATCCTGCATCCGGGTGCGCTCCCCGGATGCGGGGCGGGTCGTCGCCTCGGTCACGGGGCGGCGACCCCTTGATCCGGCCATGTCGATATGTCTACACGCCTACATGTCTACTTCAGTGCTCGCATAACCGCCGCCCAGCTGACATATTTGAAGTTCTGCGTCTCGGGCGCGTTGTCGCCGTCCTGGGCGACGAACAGGCCCTGCGGGTAGTCGGGACCGAAGTCCCCTAGCATGAGGTCGATGCCGTCGGTGTCGCTGGTGCCATCGATCGCGCCGCCCCTGATGCGGAAGCGGCCGGCATAGGTGACGCCCGGCAGGCGGTAGAGGGTATAGGCATTGTCGCCCTGGCTGGAGGCGACGAGATAGCCGCCGGTGCGCCCGGCGGGCGCGAGGGCGAGGCCCTCCGCATCCGCCACCAGCGTCTTGCCATCCACCCGCGCGATCGGGGTGGCGGTGACGGGTGCGGCAGGGTCCGCGGCGAAGCGCCACAGCCCGACATCCTCCTCCGCGACGTAGAGGAGGCCGGTGCGGTCGTCGACGACGCAGCCCTCGGCCTGGCTGGCGAGCTTCATTGAGCGGACGGTGGTGACGACAGGTCGAGGCGTCGACATGTCGATCCTGACTTGGTCGATGCGGCCGTCCTTCATCACCACGAAGCCGAACAGCGTCTGGTCCCGCGTACGGGTCCACAGGCACATGCCGTACGCCTCGCCCGGGCCGACCCGGTAGCGGCCAATGGGCACGAGCTTTGCCGCGCGCGTGTCGAGGGTGAACAGCGAGACATGCGCCACGTCCACGTCCGCGCGGTCGCTGGCGGCGGCGATCACGCGCCGGTCGGTCCCGGTGCCGACCTCGCGCAGGTCGACATTGTTGAGGCGGGTGGCCGGGGTGAAGCTCAGGCGTCGACCCGTTAGATTGTAGACATGTATGCCCGCTTTCTTGTCGGTGCCGATGACGAGGCTTCGCGCGGGATCGGCGCGGTTGCGCCAGATCGCGGGATCGTCGGCGGCGTCCGCGGCGGTGTCGACCGGGTCGGTTTCGGCGAAGGCGGGGATGGTGGGCGCGTTTTGGGCGACCGGGGTCGGGGACACAGTCGCGCAGGCGGCAAGGAGGGCGAGGGCTGTCCCTGCGCAACCCCGGTGGAGGGCGGGGGTTTTCACAGCTTCACCCGCAGGCCGCCGAAGAGGGTGTAGCCGAACTTTTCGTATTCGTAGGTCCGGTCGCGTTCGCCGAAATAGCGCTTACCGGCTGTATTGGTGAGGTTTTTCCCCTCGGCGAACAGGTTGATCCGGGGTGTCAGCTGGACGCTGCCCGTCACGTCGAGCTGGCCGCGGCCCTGCCAATAGAGATCCAAAGCGGGTAGATCGGCGTTGATCTCGTCGAGGTAATCGGAGCGTTTGGTATAGGCGAGGCGCAGGTTCAGTGGACCTTTTTCGTAGAACACGCTCGCATTGTACATGTGCTTCGATTGGCCGGGCAGGCGGAAGCGGGTGCGCCCGCCGAACGCGGTGTCGAAGTCGGCGCGGCCGGCGGTGTAGGTGTAGTTGGCGAACACCCCGAACCCGCCTAGCAGCCCCGGCAGGAAGGACAATTGCTGCTGCCAGTTGACCTCGACCCCGTAGAGCCGGCCGTCGCGCGCGTTGACCGGGCGGCTGAACAGCGCCGGCAGCCCCAGATAGGTGCCGGTGCCGGTCACGGTGTAGCGATAGTCGGTCAGGTCCTTCCAGAAGCCGTTGACCGCGATCACGCCCAGCGGCCGGATGTAATATTCGAGCCCGGCGTCGATGTTGTTCGACAGCGTCGGGTCGAGCCCCGGATCGCCGGATTCGACCCGGATCGTGTTGCCTTCGGTGGTTTCGAGCACCCTGGGCGCGATCTGGGGGAAGTTGGGGCGGTTGATCGCGCGGGACAGCGCGACGCGGCCGATCAGGTCGGGGGTGAACGCCTGGCGCAGCGTCAGGTTGGGGAAGAAGTCGAGATAGCCGTTGCGCCCCCGGGCGGTGGAAACCACGCCGGTACGCGACACCGCGGGGGCGGAGCTGGTGAAGCCGGTGTTCTCGACGCGCAGCCCCGCGATCAGGGTGGTTCCCCCGAACTCGAACTTGCCCATCCCGAACATGCCGAGGATCTTCTCGCGCGCGCGATAGTCGGCGGTCAGCGACTGGGGCAGGCGGCGTTCGGAGGTCGCCCTGGTCGCGTCGAAATAGGCGTCCGCCAGCCCCTCGTCGAAGCGGTTGCCGAGGTCGTAGTCGAAGTTGCGCGACTCCTCGTCCGACAGCAAGCCCGCCAGCGTCTGGCTGGGCGCGGCCGAGGCGCGGCGGTCGCGGGAGCGTTCCTCGTCGGCATCGATCGTGCGCTCGCGATACTTGCCGCCGGTCGACAGGGTCGCGGTGCCGCTGCCGATCGACACGGGCACGTCCATCCGGATCTGGCCGGAGAACTCCTCGTTCCTGGTATCGTTCGAGCGATAGGCGTTCTCGCGGAACGCGAAGGTGCCGGTCTGGAGCTGCTGGTTACCCGTGAACAGCGAATAGGCGGGCAGGTCCGGATCGGCGAAGTCGTAGGACAGGGTGGGGCGCAGCGTCGAGCGGAACAGCAGCTCGTCGCGGCGCGGGTAGCGCTGCGCGGAATTGCTGTAGGCGCCGGCAAAGGTGATCCGGCCCTCGCCCAGCCGCTGTTCGCCGCCCGCGACCACCGACCAGATCTCGTTGACCTGCTGGCGATGGCGGACCTGCTTCTCGATCCGGGTATTGGCATAGGTGGCGGCGGTGTCGGTCGAGCCGGGCTGAAGCGTGCCTTCCGTCCACAGGATGCCGATGCGGTCGCGATATTCGTCGTCCTCGAACCGGGCATAGGTGCCGCGGACATAGAGGCGGGTGGCGTCGGTCGGGCGCCATTCGAACGCGCCGGTGCCCGCGATCCGCTCGCGCCTGGTGTCATAGTCCTTGAACAGCGTCTCGGTCACCCGCAGCCCCGCGGGCGTCTGCGACCAGGTGTTCTCGACATTGTCGGGACGGCGGTGGGTGAACGAATAGCTGCCCGACACGAGCAGCCCGAACTGGCGGTCGGCGCCGAACCGGTCGCTCACCGCGAGGCTGCCGCGATAGTCGCTGCCCCCGCCGAACTGGTTGTAGCTGCCCCCCGCCATGCCGGTCAGCGCGAAGCCCTTGCGGTCGAACGCCGAGCGGGTGGTGATGTTGACCGCGCCCGCGATCGAGTCCGCATCCTGATAGGGCAGCAGCGACTTGGTCACTTCGATGTTGGCGACGATGTCGGAGGGCAGCGTGTCGAGGTCGACCGCGCGCGTGGTCGGATCGACCGAAGGGATCTGCACCCCGTCGACCGAGATCGCGGAGAATTCGGACGGGGCGCCGCGGACGTTGATGTAGCGCCCTTCGCCCTGGTCGCGCTCGATCCCGACGCCGGGCGCGCGCTGCAACGCCTCGGCGATGTTGGGGTCGGGAAAGCGGCCGATCGCGTCGGCGGAGATGACGGTGACGGTGTTGTCCGCGGCGCGTTGCTGGTTCAGGGCGCGCGCGGTGTTGTCGAGCAGCGAGGCGCCGGTGACGACGATGTCGCCTTCCGATGCGCCCGCCGCGGGCAGAGTGATCTCGACCGGCAGCGCCCGGTCCGCCACGGCGACGAGCCGGGTCTGGGTGGGGCGGCCGAGATAGTCGATCAGCAGCGTCACGTCGCCCGTCGCGGGAACCGCGATCGTGAAGCCGCCCTGGAGCCCGGTGCTCGCCTCGACCCCGGTTTCCTCCACCACGATCCGCGCACCCGGCAGCGCCACCCCGGTCGCGTCGTAGACATGCCCCGACACGCTGGGCCCGGCCGCGGGGGTCGCCGCGGCGGGCGGGTCGACCGGATCGCCGGGCGGAGTAAGGACGGGCGGAGTGGGCGGAGTGAGCGCGGGCAGGGCCAGCAGGGGCAGGGGCGCCGCGACCGCAAGGGCCAGGATGGAGGCGCCCGCATGGCGGACCCCGGACAGGACGTGCATGATGCTCCCCCGAGCAGGACGTGCCGACGCGTCCCGCCGGCTTCTGCGTGCGCCGTGACGCGGGTTTGTTACGGCCGGAGGCGATTCGGGTGACGGAACGGTGACAGCCCGCAATGGCGGCCGGCCGATGCGGCCATGCCACGGCCGGAACCTTCCGCTACGGTAACCTCGCGCTAAAGGCTGGCAAGCTATGGCACCGCCATGTTCGCCTCGCTTTCCGCTCGGGTCGCCGCCATCGGGCTGGTCGTGGTGGCGGCGCTGGCGTCGCTGGCCGGGCTGCTCGCCGATGCCTCGACGCGGACCAGCGAGAGCTTCCGCTGGTTCACCCATTCGGCGCAGGTGATCGAGACCACCGAACTGGCGCTGGAGGAACTGCGCGAGGCGGAATCGGGGCAGCGCGGGTTCGTGCTGACCCGCAACCCGGCCTATGCCCGCTCGTTCGTCGCCCGGATCGAGGGGTCCCGGCGCAACATCGCGCAGGTCGTGGCGCTGACCGCGGACAACCCGCTCCAGCATGCCCGCGCGCGCGCGATCGCGCGGTTGATGGCGCAACGCGCCGCCAGCCTGCGCGAACCGCTCGACCTGGGCCGGCGCGGCGACTTCGCGGGCGCGACCGCGGTGATCGCGGGGGGCCGCGGGCGCGATCAGATGGAGGCGGTGACGCTGCGCGCGCTGGTCTTCCTAGATGAGGAGCGCGCGCTTCAGACCAGCCGCGGCGAGGCGGCCGACCGGCGGCTGGCGGGGGCCAGGCGGCTGGCGCTGATCGGCGCGTCGGTCGTGGCGATCACCGTGCTGATCGGCTTCGGGTTGCTGGTGCGCGGCATCCGCCGGCCGCTCGCCACCATGATGCAGGCGATGACCGACCTGGGGGCCGGCGCACGCGAGGCGCGGATCGACGCGGCCATGGGATCGCGCGAGTTCACCCGGCTGGCGCAGGGCTACAACGCGATGGCCGACCGGCTGGAACAGGCCGTCGCCGAACGGGTGGCGGGCGAGGCGCAGCTCCAGGTCGTCAACGCCGAGCTGCAACGGAACGGCGAGGTGCTGCGCCAGCGCGGCGACGTGATCGAGCTGCTGGGCGGGATGGCGCACCGGATGCAGGCGGCGCGCACCGACGACGAGCTGGCCCAGATCATTCGCGTCTTCGTGCCCCGCGTCCTGCCGGACATGCCGGGCATGCTGTATGCCCACAACAATTCGCGCAACCTGTTGAAGCCGATCGCCGGCTGGGGCGGGCTGGACGTCCCGCGCGAGGGCTTCGCCCCCGACGGCTGCTGGGCGCTGCGCCGCGGCCAGAGCCATTGCGTCACCGCGCCGGGCCGCGACATCGTCTGCGGCCATGTCGGCGCCGACGAGATCTACCATTGCGAACCGCTGCTGGCAGGAGGCGAGGTGATCGGCGTCCTCTACCTCCACGGGCTGGTCGAGGCGGAGAGCCGGTTCCGGCTGACGGTGCTGGCCGAGAACATCGCCTCGGCGCTGGTCAACCACCGGCTCCAGCGCTCGCTGCGCGAACAGACCATCCGCGATCCGCTGACCGGGCTGTTCAACCGCCGCTACATGGAGGAGGCGCTGGCGCTGGAGATCGCGCGCGCCACCCGCTCGGGCGCGCCGCTCAGCCTGGTCATGTGCGACGTCGACCATTTCAAGCGCTTCAACGACGAGTTCGGCCACGATGCCGGCGACGCGGTGCTCCAGGCGGTGTCCGCCGAGATGCGCAGCCGTTTCCGCGACGGCGACGTGGTGTGCCGGTTCGGGGGCGAGGAGTTCACGGTGATCGCGCCGGGCACCAGCGCGGAGGCGCTAATGGCGCGGGTCGAACAGGTCCGCGAGGCGATCGCCCAGCTCACCGTGCGCCGGGGCGGCCGCACGCTGGGCACGACCAGCATGTCGTTCGGGATCGCGACATGGGCCGGGACCATGGCCCGCGACGGCGCTCGCGACGGATCGGCGCTGGTCCAGGCGGCCGACGCCGCGCTGTACCAGGCCAAGCGCGAGGGGCGGAACCGGGCGCTGATCCACCGGCTGGCGGCGTGATCCCCGGCAAGGCTTGTATTCGCGTCCGGTGACGCGCATATAAGCGTCAGGAGGTGTCGCTAATGGCTACGCTGATCGAACCCCCGCCCGACCCGATGCCCGGCCCGCCGCAGACCTTTGCCACCGAGGCGGATCGCCGGCGCCTGACCGGCCCGGCCGCGCGCGCGGCGGTGCGGCTGGTCGAGGCATGGGGGGCGAGCAACGCGGAAGGGGCGGCGCTGCTCGGCGTGTCGCAAAGCACCTGGGACCGGATCAAGGCGGGGCGCTGGGACGGGGTACTGGGGCAGGACCAGCTGACCCGCGCCTCGGCGCTGATCGGGGTCTACAAGGGGCTCCACCTGCTGTTCGCCGACGCCATGGCCGACCGCTGGCCGCGGCTGCCCAATCGCGGGGCCGTGTTCGACCGGATGACCCCGATCGCGGCGATGATCCATGGCGGCATCCCTCGCATGCTCGAAGTGCGGCACCATGTGGATGCGCTGCGTGGGGGATTGTGACGGCGACCTGTCGGGCGTGCCGCTGATCCGCGCGGCCTTTCCCCGGACGGTGCGGCTGGTGGCGAGCGCGCGGTTGCGCCCGCCGGTGCTCGAGCCGCTGGCGGACGGCGAGGACGCGCTGACGGCGCTGGCCGAGATCGAGGGCGCGACCAGCGCCCGGCTGCTGGCGGAAAAGCGGGGCAGCGGCGGGCTGCCCGCGGCGGAGCTGGTCCACGGGGTGCCGCATGCCCGCTTCATCAACGCCAGCTTCGCCTATGCCCGCCCGCGCGCGCCCAACCGCTTCAACCCGGCCGACCGGGGCGCGTGGTATGCGGCGCTGGCGGCCGAGACCTGCATCGCGGAGGTCGGCCATCACCTGACCCGCGCGCTCGCCGATGCGGGCGACTATCATGCGACCGTCGACTATGCCGAGATGCTGGCGAGCATGGCGGGGGTGTTCGCGGACCTGCGCGCGGTGCCCGGCCACCCTGGGCTCCACCCCGATCCGGCGACCGGCTATCCCGCGGGCAACGCACTTGCCGCCGCAGTCCGGGCGGCGGGGCACAACGGCGTCGTCTATCCCTCGGTCCGGCACCGGGGCGGCACCTGCATCGCGGCGCTGTGGCCCAATGTCGTGCAATCGGTGGTGCCGGGCGCGATCGTGCGGCTGACCTGGTCGGGCACGCCGGCGTTCGCGGCGCGGTGGCTGTGACGCGGCAGTCGGGCCTCAGGATTACATAACGGTCCTTATCGCGCAGATGGACCGGTGCGGGGGTTCAGCGGTACGCACCCAGGAACAGGTCGCCCAGCGCGCGCCGGCGGAACAGCGTCGTCCAGCGCCGGCGCCGGTGTTCGGGCGCATCGTGCAGGATGTGGCAACGCTGGCAAAAGGCCGCGAGGTTGGCCATCGCGTTGTTGCCGGGATCATGGTCGCGATGCGCGCTCGCCAGCACCACGCGGGTCGTGCGGCCCTCGGCCGGGGCGATGCCGTCGATCAGCGCGGCCTGCGCCACCCGCTCGCGGCCGGGCCGCGGCAGCCCGCGCGCGCGCCGCCCACGCCCGTCGCGCCAATGGTCGCGTTCCTCGTCCCACCAGCATCCGTCGCCCAGCACCCGCACCTTGCGCCCGTGCGGCCGCCCGCACCCGTCGCACTTCCCGCCCGCGCGACGGAACCGCACCAGCCGCGACAGCTCGGGCCAGTCGATCGGGTACAGCCAGCGATGCTCGGGACGGATCGGCATTACGATTCCATGAGTCAACGCGCCACGGAACGGAAGCGGAAAATGCCCATTATGTCGATTTGTCGACATGTCCTCAGATCGACGTGTCGGCCCTGGCTGGGGCCGGCGTCGTCCTGGCGCGATGGGCGGCGGTCGCGCTTGACCTGCGCGATGCTGCACGCGGCCAACTCCGCCGTCCTGGCGATGCTCATCCCCGCCTCGCGCAGCGCGACGATGCGGCGATGATGGGCCAGGTCGGGCTTGCGGCCGGTGTACCGCCCGGCGCGTTTCGCGATCTCGATGCTCTCGCGCTGGCGCTCGCGCCGGGTCTCGTAATCGTCGCGCGCGGTCTGGAGCGCGACGCGCAGCAGCATGTCCTGCACCGCCGACAGCACGATGCGCGCCACGCCCGCGCTGTCGGCGACCAGATCGGTGAGGTCGACGATCCCCGGCACCGCCAGCCGCGCGCGCCTGGCCCGGATCGCCTCGACCAGCGCTTCCGCCTGGGGCAGCGGCAGGCGGCTGATCCGGTCGATCTTCTCGGCGACCACCACCTCGTCCGGCTGAAGATCGTCGACCATGCGCAACAGCTCGGGCCGGTCCGGCCGCGCGCCGGACGCCTTTCGCGATACACCGCCGCGACATACAGGCCCGCCGCCCGGGCGCCCGCGACGATCGCCTCCTGCCGGGCGAGGTCCTGTTCGTCGGTACTGACCCGCAGGTACACGCGCGCGGCCCGGATCGGTGCGGTCATGCCCGCTCCTACCGCTGCGATCGGGGCGGCGCCGCAAGCACCCGCTTGGTCCACAGGTCGAACAGTTCGGGCCAGCGCGCGCCGGGCAGGTCGGGGGACAGGTAACGCGGCCCGAAGCCGTGCCCGCCCTCCTGAAAGAACAGCGCCTCGACCGGAATGCCGGCCTCGCGCGCGGCGAGCAGCATGCTCATCGGCTCGGCGAACGGCACCACGGGATCGTCCAGGGCGTGGGCCAGGAACAGGGGCGGCGTGTTCCCGCCCAATCGCCGAACCGGGTCGAAGCGCGCGGCCGGCCCGGTGCCGACCCGCATCCGGTCGCCCGACACCACCGGATAGACCAGCCCCGCAAAGGCCGGGCGCGCATCGATCCGGTCCGCCGCGTCGACGGGGGCATAGACCGGATCGGCCCAGCCCGTGGCCAGCGAAGCGGCCAGCAGCCCGCCCGCCGAAAAGCCGATCACCCCCAGCCTGTCCGGATCGATGGCATAGCGCCGGGCATCGGCGCGGATCAGCCGCATGGCCCGCTGCCCATCCTGCAAGGGCACGTCCTGCGGCGCCGCCCAGCCTTCGCCGGGGAGGCGATAGCCGAGCACGAACACCGTCACCCCCAGCGGGTTGAAGGTCCGGGCGACGTTGATGCCCTCGTTCTCCACCGAGACGAACTGGTAGCCGCCGCCCGGGATCGAGAGCAGGGCGCGACCATCGGGCTGCGCCGGGCGGAACACGCCCAGTACGGGCCGGGCGACGCCGCGCAGCCACAGCTCGCGGCGCGGGGCGGTGCCGTTCATGGTGAAATCGGGGGTGGGCAGCGTCCCGGCCGCATTGGGGGGCCGGCCGGTCCAGAGCGGGACGTGCTCGGCGGGCGGCCATCGTGTCGGCGCATCCTGCGCCGGCGCCGGCGCGGCCGCGGACGCCGCAGCGACGCCCAGGGCGGTTCCGAGCAGCATCCGTCGATCGATCGCGGTCATGGTCGTCCCTTTCCTGCGGCCGGCAGGTTGGCGCATTCTGGCGCATCCGCCAACCTGCTATCGCGACACGGCGGCGTGGCGAGGTGGCGAGGTGGCGTCGTTTGGACCCGATTGCCCAGATCATGCTGGCGAAAAGACGCACCTCCCATTGCCGCACAATAACTATTCCGCCGGCATCGCACCCACGCCAACCGGTTCCGGGCGGGTTGGATCAGTGATCAGCCAGTAGGCAGCCGCGCTTTGATCTTCCCCCGATTGACGGGCACTGATGATAGGCTCTGCGGAGCTAGGAGGTCCATGATGGCGAACATGACGAATGCTCAAAGCGTGAGCAGTCCACGTTTGCAATTAAAGCCGCTATGATTGCAAGCACGTAAAGACAAAAGTTATGCTCTTAGTAAACTCTGGATAAGTGGCCAGAGTTGGATGCTATAGCCGCTATCAGCCCCATAGCGCGCTTGACCAAGTCCAGGGGGCTCAGCGCCGCAGACCCGTAGAGCATGGAAAGGCACCGGCGACACTAGAAGCTCTGGCACGTGTGTCAACTTGATCGGGGCCTGCTCCACTATTAGGTACAGCCAGTAAGCATAAGTGTTCAACCAGTTGGACGGCATCATTAGAAAGATAGTTGTCTGTCGTCTTCTGGAAGCATCGTAGAATGTCTTTCAAAACTTACAATGAACCTGAGCACTGCGGATCAGCCCGGGTCTATCTGATCAGCCGCGGCCAACACCTGAGTCAGCAACACGACCGGATCGATGCCGATCGCGCGTGCCACCGCGACATATTCGTCCACCGCCAGCATCCGCTCGCCCGTCTCGTAACGCGACACGTACGCCTGCTGCCAGCCGAGTCTCTTGGCCAAGTCAACCTGCCGCAACTTCGCCTTGCGTCGAGCGGTTGTCAGCGCGGCGACAATGCTCGCGTGCAGTTTGGGCAAGGTGGGAAAGACGGGCACGGATATACACCTAGCGCTACTTGTTTGTAATGCGGAAAGCGTATATCGCGCAGCTCTGATTTCGGGAGATCTCCGATGGGATTCGACCGTTTCGCGCAGCTGTTCAGCGACTGGCACTGGTCGGAGCGTGGACCCGATCTGCACGAGCTGCCCGCCATCAACCCGGCAACTGGGCTGCCGATGGTGGGCGGGATGGGCAGCGTCGACGTCGCCGGCAATCCGTTCGGGACCGACCTGCACCGTCACCACCATGACGACGATTGGAGCCGCCATGATCGCTGGGAAACAGGATCATCTTACGACAGCAGCACGCGCTGGCACGATCCCTGTTCGTCCGGGGGCAGCGGAGGCGGACATGATCCGTGGCGTCCCTGAGGACGTGCCGCTGCTCGACCGGCTGATTGCGTGCCTGGAGGTCAGCCCGCTGGCGACGGTACCGTTCAGCCTCTCTATTCTATCGGTCGCGCCGCTGTTCCTGCTGCTATGCGGCTTCCAGGCACTGAGTGGCATCCGGTCGGCGGTGCCGGTCCTCGTCGTGGCCGCGGGCTGGTGCGTGCTGGCCGGGTTCGACGTGGCCCGGAACGTCTGGACCATGCGACACCCCTATGCATCGCCGCGCTGGCTGCGCAGCGTCCACGCCGCGGTCGGCGACGACTTGGCCGTGCGTGCGCTCGCTTACCTGATCCGGCGCTACGACCATGAACCCGACTATGTCGTGAAGCGCTCGGACATGATGACTGCCGTCCAGGTCGAGCGGAACGAGCGCCGTGAAGCCCAACGCCGGGCGGAGGGATTCCGGCTGGTAGAGGCGTTAGGGCCAACACAGCCCGATCCCAAGGCGCTGGCCGACGCCGAACGGTGCCGACGCGCCCGTGAGCGGCGTGCCGCGAGGTCGGCGGGGGAGACCCTGTGACGGACGGCGTGGTCCTGGGCATCTCCGGCTGGTTCACCCCGCACGGTGAGCTCTACCAACAGGAAGGGCGCACGATCGACGAGATCGCCGCCGCGGACTGGATGACGCTGCTTGCCCATGCTGACAGCATCGATTTTATCACGCGCCCCGAGCCGCAGCGGCCGGCACCCGATGCCCGCATCTTCCATCTGACCATCACATTCGGCGACCAGTCGCGCGATCTGGCGGTCAACGACCCGTTTGAGGCGCCGGAACTTGCCATGCTCATCCGCCTCACACGCCGGGCCATGCGCGATCGCTTGGTGCTGACACCCGACATGCTGAACGAGCAACAGCTCGAGGCCATCCGGACGGCAGTGGGGCGACATCGGGCTGGCGATGACGAGGAAGCAGACCAAGGTACCTGACTGGCCGGCTGACACGCCGGCCAGAGTGCCCCGCGGAAAGCCGGGACGAGCACCGGAGATACCATGGCATCGAGACCAGGGCGCCTGATCGTGCAAGGAAGGGTCACACACCACGCTATGAATAGCGGACGTGTGCAGCAGAAATCATGACCGCGGAGCAACGACATAGGCGCATAGGCCCGTTCCTAGGCTTGCCCGCAAAGCTGCATGGTGTTGCATAGGCCGACTAGGCGCAACGCCTAGAAACGGCCTAGATCAGGCACTTACGATATAGATGCCGTGCCGCTTGACGACTGCCCGGATGCGGGCGCACGTTGGCGTATGACGAACAGGCGAACCCGCCCAACCATGGTCGCGAGGTCGGCTCCCGCCTGACAGGGGAGTGCGCAATGCCGCAGGTCAACGTCGAGTTCGACAACGATACCGTGAAGAGCCTTGACCGCATCGCGGCCAAGCAGAGCATCCGGCGACCCGAGCTTTTGCGTCGCACGGTGCGCGAACTCATCAACGCGGAGAGCGACGGGCGAGAACTTTTCAGCGCGCCTTTGCAAGAGATCCGCGCCGAGGACCTAGGGTCAGGACTCGTTGATTACAGCCAGAAGATGACGGTGGCAGCGAGGGCGACGGCGGAGAAGAAGGCGGTTGGACAGCGATCGTAGCGGGTAGCGACGCGGCGCCAGTCCTTCAGGCGGCCG
>Ga0325401_1000047_pt1 | contig 66833 bp, 68 predicted proteins | sample PopdelMetagenome_FD_205666 | JGI IMG/M metagenome (GOLD analysis project Ga0325401, IMG submission 205666) | Populus deltoides microbial communities from Bellville, Georgia, United States - Xylem-PdKOR-R2 | ecosystem: Host-associated > Plants > Phyllosphere > Stem > Wood/Secondary xylem | place...
AATCCTACTATTCGCGATCGCACAACTGATCGCGAAGGCGGGAATGTGCAAGCGGGGCGCTCGGTCGCGCCTCGTTTCGTTCTGAATGGGGTGTTTGGACCTATGGCCACCGTCGAAAAGATGCCGATGCTCCAGGAGGGCTATGAGAAGCTCTCGGCCGACCTGAAGCGGCTCAAGGCGGAACGTCCCCTGATCGTCGACGCGATCGAGGAAGCGCGCGCGCACGGCGACCTGTCCGAGAACGCCGAATATCATGCCGCAAAGGAACGGCAGGGCCAGATCGAGGCGTCGATCGCCGACATCGAGGACAAGCTGAGCCGCGCGCAGATCATCGATCCGCGCGACCTGTCGGGCGACAAGGTGGTATTCGGCGCGACCGTGACGCTGCTCGACGAAGACGACAAGCCGATCCGGTACCAGATCGTCGGCCAGACCGAGGCGGATGCGAAGACCGGGCGGATCAGTTACAACTCGCCGCTGGGCCGCGCGCTGATCGGCCGCAAGGTCGAGGACGAGGTGGAGGTGACGGTGCCGTCGGGCGACCGCTATTACCTGGTCAACAAGATCGAGTTCATCTGACGCACATGGACCGGATCGCCGGCTGGCGGGTGACCGCAGGCGTCGCCGCCCTGACGCTGATCGTGTCGGGGCTGGTGATCGTCAACGGACTGCTGACGCAGGCGGCGGTCGGCTGGGGCTTCATACCCGCAATGGTGAGCGGCACCGGCGTGCTGCCGCTCGGGATCGCGACGCTGCCCGTGTGGCTGACGCCCCTGTCAGCGACGCTGGTCCATGGCGGGTGGGCGCATCTGGTGCTCAATCTCGTGATGCTGGTCTATTGCGGACAGCAGGCGGAACGGACGCTGGGGCCGATATCGATCGCGGTGCTGTACGTCGTCGGCGCATATGCCGCGGCGGGCGGGCAATGGTTGCAGGGCCCGGGTGCCGACGTGCCGATGATCGGGGCGAGCGGCGCGACCTCCGCGGTGGTGGCGGCCTATGCGCTGCTCTACGGGCGGCGGCACAAGGGCGTGTCGGAGCTTGGTCATGCCCTGTGGCTGGGGGCGGCGTGGATCGGTATCCAGTTGCTGATCGGTCTGGCGGGGATGGGCGGGGTCACCGTCGCGATCGGGGCGCATATCGGCGGGTTCCTCGCGGGACTGCTGCTGACGCGGCCGTTGCTGATGTGGCATTACCGGCGGGCTTGAGGGTTTGCGGTCTGCGCGTTGGTTGGCCGTGGCCTGCCGTGTTTGGTGGTGAGGTTTTTGCCGGCGGGTGTGATCCGGGCTGAACAGGCTCCGGTCTGGGCCATGCCGAGCTTGGGTGCCCTGGTCGTGCAGGCGGGGCGTTGCGGGCTTGGCCTTCGACTTCGCTCAGGCCGAACGGGTGGGGTAAATAGTCGGAGAAGATGCCGACGACCTGTGACGAGCCATCGTTGAAACCGGGGTGTTTGGCCTTCGACCCTTCGACTTCGCTCAGGCCGAACGGGTGGGGTCTGGGCGTTTGAAAGGCGGCGCTGGCAGGCCGTTCCGGGTAAACACTCGGGCGAGATGCCAACGACCTGTAACGAGCCATCACCGAAGCCGGGGTCTGTGGCCTTCGACCAGCTCAGGCTGAACGGGCAGGGTTGGACCTGCGCGGGGCTCACGTGCTCGGCTTGAGCAGGTCCGGTTCGAGCAGGCGGTGGAGTTGCACGACCACGAACTTCATCTCCGCGTCATCCACGGTGCGCTGGGCGGCGGCGCGCCAGGCCTTTTCGGCGGTGACGTAGTCGGGGAAGATGCCGACGACCTCCAACGAGCTGTCGTCAAAGTCTAGGGTCTGAGGATCGCGGACGCGGCCGCCGAAGACGAGGTGTAGCTTGCTCATGCCGCAGCCCTAGACCGGCGTTGCGCGGCTTTGAAGCCTGCGCGGTGACATCCGGCGGCCGATGGCGACCGCCGGATGCAGGAGATCAGCCCTCGGCTTCGGTGCGGGCGCCCTTAACCGCGGCGTTGCCGGCGCTCGATGCGGCCTTGGCGAGCCCGTCGATCATGCCGCGGGCTTGATCCTTGGCGGCGCCGGGGGTCAGGCCGCGCTGATCGAGTTCGGCATAGCCGGCGTCCTTGGCGGCCTGCACCGCGGCGCGCGCGGTTTCGCCGAGGCGACGGCCGACCGGGGCGAGCATCTCCTTCTCGCGCACCGAGCGGGGCACCAGCGCGCCGACCAGCGCGCCGACCGCGATCCCGCCGACGAGGACGCCCAGGGGGTTCGCGTCGAGCCCCTGCGCGGCGCGGCGCCCGGCATCGGCGGCCTTGGCGCGGCCCTGCGCGTAGATATCGGCGGCGCCATGGCCCTGGGCGGCATCGTCCCGGGCGTGATCGAGGGTAGTGCCGTGGTTGTTCCGGTGCGATTTGGTCATTGGTCGGGTCCTTGGTTGGGGGCAGGCGGGGAGACCTGGAACCTGGCGATGCGGCGCGCCTCGCGCCGGTGTCGGAAGAAGCGCAGGATCGGGCGGCCGATCACGAACGCGCCGAGGCCCGCTGCGACGCCGGCCAACGCGCCGGGATTGCGGCGGGCGGTGTCGAGCGATGCTTCGGCCAAGGCGCTGCCGCGGTCGCCGACGTCGCGCGCGGTCTGGCGGGCGACCTTGCGCGGGTCGAGGCGGTGCTGGAGGACGGCCAGCGTGTCGGTCACGCGGTCGCGCGCCAGCACCGCTTCACGCTCGGCATCGGTGAGCCGGTCGGCCGGGGTGGGTGCATCGGTCATCCGTGATCTCCCGCCGGGGCGAGCTTGCCGCGGCCGACGAACGCAAGGGCGCCGGCGATCACCAGCACCCCGATCACCACCGCGGCGGTGGCGAACCCCGGTCCGATCAGCGTCGCCAGCGACAGGATCAGCCCGACCAGCAGCGCGATCAGCGCCGCCAGCGCGAGTATGCCGGCGGCGGCGAAGAAGATCACCGCGCTCTTGTAGGCGCCCACCCGCTCGGCGAGCTTGGCCTTGTACAGGGCCACCTCCGCCGTTGCGAGCGTGCGGGTTTCCTCGACCAGCCGGCCGACCAGCGTCGGCACGCTTTCGTCCGGCTGGGTGAGCATGTCGGAGTTACCCAGGCGGGTCACGCCGCGCCGACATCCGATCCGCCAGCCGGCGGGGTGCCGAGCGTACGGGCATCCTCGATGCCGGCCTGGACGACGCGGGCGATCGCGAAGCCGATGGCGGCGGCGACGCCGATCGCGACCGCCGGGCTCTTGCGCACGAAGCCGCGTGCATCCTCGATCAGCACGTCGAGATCCTTGTCCTTGACCGAGGCCGAGAAGGTCTGGACCGAGCCGGCCGCCTGGCGGGCATAGGCGCCATATTGCGCGCCCAGCCGCTCGTCGACCTGGCCGGCGGCGTCGGTCAGCATCTGCGACAGCTGGTCGAGCGCACTGCCGGCACGGGCCTTGCCATCCTCGGCAAAGGCGCGGACCTTGTCGGTCGCCTGTGCCCCGAGCTTGCCGGCGCCGTCGCGCGCGGCCTGCTTGGCGTCGCCGAGCTTGCTGCCGGTCTCGCCGCTGTCGATGGTGGTCGACGGGCTGTCGGCGGGTTCGCGGTCGCCGGTCGCGGCGGGCTTGAGCGGTGCGTTCGCCTCCGCCGTGTCGTCAGCCGGGGGCAAGATGTCGCCGTCGCTCATCGGCCTGGGTGTGTCGGTCGCCATGACGATCCCTTTCATTACGTGTCTGCCGCTCAACCCGGCCCTCGGCTCCCGGTTCCATTGGCGGCGCAGCGGCGCTAAGGCCGGTCGCCACACAATCGGAGCAGCCCTGCGTGACCGCGATCATCGACATCCATGCCCGCCAGATCCTCGACAGCCGCGGCAACCCGACCGTCGAGGTCGACGTGCTGCTGGAGGACGGCAGCTTCGGCCGGGCGGCGGTGCCCTCGGGTGCGTCCACCGGTGCACACGAGGCGGTCGAGCGGCGCGACGGCGACCAAGCGCGCTGGGGCGGCAAGGGCGTCGACGGCGCGATCGAGGCGGTCAATGGCGAGATCGCCGAGGCGGTGGTCGGCATGGACGCCGAGGACCAGGCGGACGTCGATGCCGCGATGATCGAGCTGGACGGGACGCCCAACAAGGGGCGGCTGGGCGCCAACGCGATCCTGGGCGTCAGCCTGGCCGCGGCGAAGGCGGCGGCGGACGCGCGCGGGCTGCCGCTGTACCGCTATGTCGGCGGGGTCGCGGCGCACATGCTGCCGGTGCCGATGATGAACATCATCAACGGCGGCGAGCATGCCGACAATCCGATCGACTTCCAGGAGTTCATGATCGTGCCGGTGGGGGCGTCGTCGATCGTGGAGGCGGTGCGCTGCGGTTCGGAGATCTTCCACACGCTGAAAAAGGCGCTGCACGCGGAAGGGCTGGCGACGGGGGTCGGCGACGAGGGCGGGTTCGCGCCCAACATCGCGTCCACCACCCACGCGCTCGACTTCATCATGAAGGCGGTCGAGACGGCGGGGTACACGCCCGGCGACGACGTGATGCTGGCGCTCGACTGCGCGGCGACCGAGTTCTTCCGCGACGGCCGGTACAACATCTCGGGCGAGGGCAAGGTGCTGGGCGCGCATGAGATGGCCGAATATCTCGCCGACCTGACCCGCCGCTATCCGATCTTCTCGATCGAGGACGGGATGGCCGAGGACGATTTCGAGGGGTGGCGCGCGCTGACCGAACTGGTCGGCGACAAGGTCCAGCTGGTCGGCGACGACCTGTTCGTGACCAACCCCGAGCGGCTGCGGCAGGGGATCGGGCAGGGGCTGGCCAATTCGCTGCTGGTCAAGGTCAACCAGATCGGCACGCTGACCGAGACGCTGGAGGCGGTGTCGACCGCCCAGCGCGCGGGCTATACCGCCGTGATGAGCCACCGGTCGGGCGAGACGGAGGACGCGACGATCGCCGACCTGGCGGTCGCCACCAACTGCGGCCAGATCAAGACGGGAAGCTTGGCGCGGTCGGACCGGTTGGCCAAGTACAACCAGCTGATCCGGATCGAGGAGGAACTGGGTCGTGCGGCGCGCTATGCCGGGCGGCAGGTGCTCAAGACCGCCTGATACGGGCTGGGCAGGGGAGGAGCCGGACGGCGATGAAACGGGTTGCACGTGCCACGTCGTCCGGACTGGCCCGCACGCTGCGGCGTGCGGCGGTGCCGGCGGCGATGCTGACGGTGATGGCGTTCTTCGGCGGCTATGCGGTGCTGGGGCGCAACGGCGTGCTCGCCTATGGCGACTATCAGCGGCAGCTGGCGCAGCGGGAGCGCGAGTACCAGGTGCTCGACCGGCGGCGCACGGTGCTGCGCAACCGGGTGGCGCTGCTCGATCCGGACCATGCCAATCCGGACATGGTCGACGAGATGGTGCGTAAGGAGCTGAACGTCGCGCATCCCGACGAGGTGATCGTGCCGCTGCGTTGAGGTGAGGTGTCCGCAGGAGGCGAGCCGGTCGTCGTCGCGGCAAGGGCCGGCCGGGCAGGTGGACCTGCCCGGCCGGTCGGTCATCGGCCCAGAAAGGTCAGCAGGTCGTTGGACAGGCGATCGGCCTCGGTCACGTTGAGCCCGTGGGGCGCGCCGTCATATTCGACCATTTGCGCGCTCGCGATCCCCTTGGCCGCGGCACGGCCCGAGGCGTCGATCGGCACCGTCTTGTCGCTGGTGCCGTGGACGATCAGCGTGGGGACGCGGAACGCCGCCAGGTCGAGGCGGAAGTCGGTATGCGCGAACGCGTCCAGGCAGGCGAGCGTCGGTTTCAGCCCCGCCATCAGCGCCAGCTGCGTCGACCAGTCGAGCACGTCGTCGCTGACCGGCGAGCTGATGTAGCCGACCCCGTAGAATTGCGGCGCAAAGGTGTGGCGGAAGAACGCGGGCCGATCCTGGCGGATGCCGTCGCGCATCTGCTGAAAGGTCGACTCGGGCACACCGTCGGGATTGTCGTCGGTCTGGAGCATGTAGGGGACCACCGACGAGACGAGGCCCGCCGCGACCACGCCGCGGCCATCATGGCGGCTCATGTAACGGGCGACCTCGCCGCCGCCCATCGAGAAGCCGACGATCGTCGCGTCGCTGTCCGCGCCGGTTTCCTTCATCACGTCGGCCAGGTCGTCGGCGAGCGTGTCGTAGTCGTAGCCGGACCAGGGCTGGCCCGAGCGCCCGAAGCCGCGCCGGTCATAGGCGATCGCGCGGAAACCGGCATCGGCGAGGGCGAGCGCCTGATGATCCCAGCTGTCGGCGTCGAGCGGCCAGCCATGGGTGAGGATCACCGGGCGGCCGCTGCCCCAGTCCTTTACGTAGATGTCGGTGCCGTCGCGGGTCTTGATATAGGGCATCGGAGCTCTCCTTTGCGGTGCGTGTCCCCTAACGAGTGTTACCCGGCCGCGTTCCTGCCGCGGCTGGCGCGGCGCGGTGCGACGTGTCACGATGGCGGCGTTTCGGGGGAGGGCAGGCGATGAAGGCGGCATGGGCGGCGGTGCTGGCGTTGCTGGCGACGGGAATGGCGCCGGCACAGACGCCCGCGGCGGGCGGCGGCTGGGCGGGGTTCCGCGACGGCTATGTCGAGGCGCTGTTCCGGCTCGATCCGGGGTTCGCGGTCTATCAGGGCAGGCACGACTTCGACGGGCAGGTGCAGGACTGGAGCCCGGCGGGACTGGCGCGGCTGGGCGAGTTCTATCGCCGGTCGCTGGCGACGGCGCGGGCGATGCCGGCCGCGGGGCTGACGCGCGACGAGCGGTTCGAGCGCGACTATCTCGTCAAGGTGACCGAGGGTCGGCTGTTCTGGCTGGACGATGCCGACCAGCCGCACCGCAACCCGGCCTGGTACGTCAATGCCGGGCTCGACCCGAACGTGTACGTTGCGCGCAACTATGCCGATGCGACCACGCGGGCACGGGTGCTGACGCTGTTCCTGCGCAACATCCCGCGGGCGGCGGGGCAGATCAGGGCCAATCTGCGCACCCCAATGCCGCTGAGCTTCGTCAACTATGGCGAGGCGGCGTTCAACGGGTTCGCCGACTATTACGAGAAGGACGCGGTGCAGGCGTTCGCGGCGGTGAAGGACGAGGGCGTCCGCCGCGACCTGAAGGCGGCAGCGGCCGACGCGGCGGAGGCGATGCGGTCGCTGGGCAGCTGGGTCGGCCGGCAGCGGGGGACGGCGACGCAGGACTTCGCCCTGGGGCCGCAGCGGTTCGCGCGGATGCTGGCGGCGACGGAGGGCGTGACCGTGTCGATCGACCAGCTGGAAGCGGCGGGGCGGGCGGACCTCCAGCGCAATCGGGCGGCGCTGGCGACGGCCTGCCGAACCTATGCTCCGGGTGCGACGGTCGCGGCCTGCATGGCGAAGATGAACGCCAACAAGTCCGCCGATGGCGCGTTGGCCGAAGCGCGGCGGCAGATCCCGGCGTTGCGGGCGTTCGTCGAGGCGCGCGACCTTGTCACCATTCCCGATGCCGAGCAGGCGCTGGTGGAGGAGAGCCCGCCCTATAACCGCCAGAATCTGGCCTATATCGACCCGCCGGGGCCGTTCGAGCGGGGCATTCCGTCGATCTACTACATCTCGCCGCCCGATCCCGCCTGGGACAAGGCGGTGCGCGACGCGTTCGTGCCGGGGCGCGACAACCTGCTGGCGGTAACCGTGCACGAGGTGATGCCAGGGCATTTCCTCCAGTTCCGGCATGCCAATCGGTCGCGGTCGCTGTTCGGGCGCCTGTTCGTGGGATACGCCTTTGCCGAAGGGTGGGCGCATTATGCCGAGGAGATGATGTGGGAGGCGGGCTATGGCGACGGCGATCCCGGGGTCCATATCGGCCAGCTGTCCAACGCGTTGCTGCGCGATTGCCGCTTCCTGTCGGCGATCGGGCTGCACGCGCGGGGGATGACGCCCGAACAGTCGCGGCGGATGTTCGTCGAGCAATGCCATCAGGAAGAGGGCGGGGCGCGGCAGCAGTCGGCGCGGGGCACCTATGACCCGGCGTACCTCAACTACACGATGGGCAAGCTGATGATCCGCCGGCTGCGGACGGACTGGACCGCGAGCCGGGGCGGGCGCCGTGCGTGGAAGGCGTTCCACGACGAACTGCTGAGCCGGGGCGGGCCGCCGATCCCGCTGTTGCGGCAGGCGATGATGGGGGAGGCAATGCCGAGGGCGGTGTTCTAGGCGGCGAATGGCGGTATCCGGACGGTCCCGAACGGACCCGCGGTTGCGCTCCCGCGTCCCGCGCGTCACACCTGATCGGGTGACACGCATGGGGTTCCGATGATCCTGAAACCGCTACTCGCCGCGCTGACGCTTGCGGGCGCGCCTGCGCTCGCCCAAGTGGCGTCGATGACCGATCCCTATATCTGGCTCGAGGAAAAGGACGGCGTGAAGGCGCTGGCCTGGGTTGAGGCCGAGAACGCCCGCACGCTGCCGCGGCTGCAGAACGATCCACGCTATTTCGGCTTCTATCGCGAGGCGCTGGCGATCGCGTCCGCCAAGGACCGCATCCCCATGCCGGATGCGCGGTTCGGACGCATCTACAACTTCTGGCGCGACGCGGACCATCCGCAGGGGATCTGGCGGTGGACCAGCGAGGCGGGCTATGCCGCCGCGGAGCCGGCCTGGACGATCGCGCTCGACCTGGATGCGCTGTCGAGCGCCGAGGGCAAGAAATGGGTGTGGAAGGGCGCCACCTGCCTTCAGCCCGACGAGCGGCTGTGCCTGGTGGCGCTGTCCGAAGGCGGCGAGGACGCGATCACCTATCGCGAGTTCGACCTGGAAACCGGGCGCTTCGTGGAGGGCGGGTTCGTGCTGCCGCGCTCCAAGCAGGGGGCGACCTGGATCGATCGCGACACGCTGCTGGTCAGTCGCGACTGGGGGGCGGGGACGATGACCGCGTCCTCCTATCCGTTCGTGGTCAAGAGCGTGAAGCGGGGGCAAGCGCTCGACGCCGCGACCGAGGTGTTCCGGGGCGACGCGTCCGACCAGCTCGGCACCTATGCGCAGACGATCACCGACGGGCAGGGACGCCGCGCGGTGTTCATCGGACGGCGGCAGACCTTTTTCGGCGGCGACAAGCTGATGTGGACGCCCGCCGGCGGCGCCAGAAAGCTCGACATGCCCGCGCGCGCGTTTCCGGCGGGGATGATCGACGGGCAGGTGGTGTTCGAGACCAGCGACACATGGGGCGACGTCCCCGCGGGCGCGGTGGCGGCGATCCCGCTCGCGGAGCTGGAGGCCGGACGCGCCGTGCCCCGGATCGTGTTCCGGCCGACCCCGCGCCAGGCGGTGACCGCGATCGACCTGACCCGCGACCGGCTGGTGGTGCTGTATACCGACAACGTCCGCGGGCGGGTGGCGGTGCTGTCCCCGGGCAGCAACGGGTGGAGCCGGCGCGAGCTGGCGGTGCCCGACAATGCCGCGTTCGGTATCGCGGGCACATCCGATCGCAACAATCATGGCTATCTCGTCACCACCGGCTTCCTGACCCCGACGACGCTCGCCAGCCTGGACGTGACCGCCACCGCCGCGCCCAGGCCGGTCAAGGCGTTGCCGGCCAAGTTCGACGCGACCGGGCTGGTAGTCGAACAGTTCGAGGCGGCCTCGTCCGACGGGACGCAGGTGCCGTACTTCGTGGTCCACCGGCAAGGCACCCGGCTGGACGGCGCCACCCCGACGATCATGACCGCCTATGGCGGGTTCGAGCTGCCGATGCTGCCGGGCTATTCGGGCGTGAACGGCAAGCTGTGGCTGGAGAAGGGCGGCGCGTTTGTACTTGCCAATATCCGCGGCGGCGGCGAGTTCGGGCCGGCGTGGCACGATGCCGGCCGCAAGACCAAGCGGCAGATCATCTATGACGATTTCGCCGGGGTCGCGCGCGACCTGTTCGCGCGCAGGATCACCTCGGCGCGCAAGCTGGGCATCTATGGCGGGTCGAACGGCGGGCTGTTGATGGGGGTGCAGCTGACCCAGCATCCCGAGCTGTGGCAGGCCGTCACCATCCAGGTGCCGCTGCTCGACATGGTCCGGTATGAGGGGATCGCGGCGGGGGCGTCGTGGGTGGACGAATATGGATCGGTGTCGGTGCCCGAGGAGAAGGCGTTTCTCGAACGCATCTCCCCCTATGCACGGCTGAACAGGGCCGCGACCTATCCCGAGCCGTACATCTGGACCACGACCAAGGACGACCGGGTCGGGCCGCAGCACGCGCGCAAGTTCGCCGCGCGGTTGAAGGAATATGGCAAGCCGTACCTGTTCTACGAGGACACGGCCGGGGGTCATTCGGGGGATGCCGATATCGAGCAGGGCGCGCGGTTGCAGGCGTTGCAGTTCACCTATTTCGCGCAGAAGCTGATGGGACCCGCGGCCGCCGACGTCCGCACTGCCGGGCGGTGAGCGACGCCGGCCGGTGAAGCGGGCGCGACCTGCGCGGCTCCGCTGACGGGAGCGCTGGCGTTCAGTTCGACAGTGCGTCGAGCAGCTGGTCCTTGGTCATCTTCGACCGGCCGGGGACGTTGCGCTTCTGCGCTTGGGCGTACAGCTCCGCCCGGGTGCGATGGTCGCGATGGGGGCGGGTCTCGTCGGCGACGTCCTTGGGCTGGGCGGAGAACTGCATGCCCTTCTTCGTATCGGCGCGCTTCTTGGCGGTGGTGCGCTCGTACTCGTCGTCGGTGAGCTCGTCGCGCGCGGTTCTGGGCAGGTAGCGTTCGCCGGTTTCCCCGCTGTCCCGGCCCGATCTGGTGCCCCAATCCTCCTCGCTCCATTCGTGGAGCGAATTGTGCGGGTCCTTCTCGCCCTTGTAGTCGCCGCCGCGCTTTTTGTACTCGGCGACCGCCATCTGTGCCTTGCGCGCGGACCATTGGCCCTTCTTGCCGCCCTTGGCGCCGGCGGTGATCTCGTCCTTGACCGTTTCCCACAGCGCGGGATCGGTCTTCTCGGCTGTCTCGGTCATGCCGGCAGGAACCGCCGGGCGGCGATGACGTTCCGCAGCCGATCGGCAGGAGACGGGGCATGAAGCGCGGATGTCTGTTGTGGGTGCTGGGCGTGCCATTGCCGGTGGTGCTGGTGTTGTACCTGCTGTTCTTCCGCTGATCGCACGCAACCCATCGTTGCCGGCATCGTTCTTGCCGCATCGCACCATGCGGGGCAGAGGGCGGCCATGACCACGACCATTTCGGCCGATCGCACCGCCGCGGCGGCGCCGGCCATCGTCTTCGAGGCGATCGTCAAGCAGATCTGCCTGTCCGCCACCTACAACCGGGGCGAGGTGATCCTGGCGCCGCATGTCGTCTATACCAAGCACGACGAGCTGTATGTCGACGCGACCACGCTGGAGCGTGACGGCAAGCCCCCGCGCGAGGAGAAGCTGGGAACGTTCAAGCTGTCCGGGCTGGTCACCCCCCGCGTGACCCCCCGGCGCTTCGCGGTCAGTGGGCTGTTCAACGCGGCCGACCCCAAATATGCCGAAGCGCTGATGAAGGTGGAGGGCTGACCGGCGGCCGGGCCAGCCCTCCGCCGCGTCACCGACAGCGGACCGAGTTGTTCTGATCGATCGCCCGTCCCGCCAGCGCCCCCGCGGCGGCACCCAGCAGCGTGCCGACGGTGCGCGACCGCCCGCCGTCGATGACGTTGCCGAGCACCCCGCCGCCCGCGGCCCCGACGATCAGCCCGGTGGTGCCGTCCGACCGGCGGCAATAGTACCGCCCGTCATAGCCGGCATAGACCCGCTCGTCGCTGGACAGGGTGCGCTCGCGATACTGGCTGCCGGCGCGGTAATCGCGCTGCGGATCATAGGCCACCTCGTCGTCATAGACGTCCGGCGCGGTGCGGTAGCCGCCATCGGCATAGGCGGGGTTGTAGTTCGGCGCGGGGGCATAGGGCGGTTGCGCGTAGCCGGTCGGCCGACCGCGGTCGCCCTGGTAGCGGTCCACCGCCTCGCGATAGATCTGGTATTCGCGGTCGAACCGCTCCTGCGCGGCGCGGAAGCGCGCGTCGGCGGCGGAGGATTGAGCGGACACCGGGGCGGCAAGCGCGGCGACCGTGATCGCGGCGGCGGCAAGCAAATGCTTCATGGCACGACACTCCGGCCCGGGAACTCGGGCACCTGCGCGGGATACGGTTGCGAAGCCGTATCGTTCCTGAACGACCGTCCCGCCGTGGCGGCGAAGTTACCGAAGGCGCCGTCATCCGGATTCATCGCGGGGCGCCAAGTTACCGAAGGCGCCGGCATCGCGCGTCATGTCGTCCCCGTCCCCGCCTTGCATGATCCGGGCGAACGTGTCGCGCGCGATCCGGTCCTGCGGCGGCGTCGCGATCGGGTTGAGCGCGGCCACGAGCATGCGGTGATCGTAGCGATGCGCCGTGCCGACCTGCCTGCCCCGGTAGAAGCGCGGCACGGTGTAGCCGTTGACGGCGCGATCGTAGGCGATCTCGAACGCGCGGTCGCGACCCATCGCGAGCGCGATGTCCCACGCCTCCGCAAAGGTCTTCGCATCGGCGCGGGCGCGCAGCTTGTAGGCGCCCGGCGCGCTCATCCCCACCGCGCGGGCGGCGAGCGCGACCACACCATCACGCTCAGCGCCTGGATGAAGCGGCGCTGGCGTTCGGGCGTCCAGCCGTCGTGGCGGGTCGACGAGGACGGGACGGGATGGAAGGCGAGCGGATCCTCCTCGTCCAGTGGCGGGAGGGCGGCGGGGGATGCGGGTGAATCGGTCATCGACGAGGCTATGCCGATCGACGATGATGTAGGACAGAGGTGATGCGGATGCGGATGCTGGGATTGGTATCGGGGCTGGCGGGTCTGACGGCGGCGGTCGCGGCGGTGGCAGCGGCGGGCGATGCCCCGCGCAATCCGATCGTGCCGGGCTGGTATGCCGATCCGGAGATCCGGCGGTTCGGGGGCGAATACTGGATCTATCCGACATTGTCGCAGGCCCCGGCGGATGCGCCGCCCCCGCGGCTGTCGGCGCGCCAGCGGGCGATGCGGGCCAGGCCCGCGATCCGCCCCGCCTTCCTGACCCAGACCTGGATGGACGCGTTCTCGTCACGCGACCTCGTGCATTGGGTCAAGCACCCGCGCGTGCTCGGCGTCGAGGCGGTGGGATGGGCGGCCTATGCGCTGTGGGCGCCGTCGGTGATCGCGGCAAACGGGCGATACTATATGTTCTTTGGCGCCAACGACGTCCATCCGGGCGAGGTCGGCGGCATCGGGGTGGCGGTGGCGGACCGGCCGGCGGGGCCGTTCCGCGACCTGCTGGGCCACCCGCTGATCGGGGCGGTGGAGAACGGCGCGCAGCCGATCGACCAGATGGCGTTCCGCGACGACGATGGGCAAACGTACCTCTATTATGGCGGCTGGGGGCACCTCAACGTCGTTCGGCTGGCGCCCGACATGACCCGGCTGCTGCCGCATGCGGACGGCACGGTGTTCAAGGAGATCACCCCGCCCGGCTATGTCGAGGGCAGTTTCATGCTGAAGCGCGCCGGCACCTACTACCTGATGTGGTCGGAGGGCGGGTGGACCGGCCCAGACTATCGCGTCGCCTATGCCACCGGGCCGGGGCCGCTGGGGCCGTTCACCAAGCGCGGCACGATCCTGCAGGGGAACGAGATGGTGGCGCGCGGCGCGGGGCACCATTCGGTGGTGCAGGGGCAGGGCGGCGAATGGTGGATCGCGTATCACCGCCGGCCGCTGGACGAGACGGCCGGGGATCACCGGGTGCTAGCGGTCGACCGGCTGGCGTTCGCGGCGGACGGTCGCATCACCCCGGTGGTGATGACGGGGCGGTGAGCACGCCCGGCCTTTCGCGCGGGTCGCTGGCGATCGCGGCGGTGTCGACGGTGGTCGAATGGTACGACTTCACCTTGTTTCTGTATTTCGCGACGGTGCTGTCGCGGGTGTTCTTCGGCCCGGGCGAGGCGTCGGTGGTCTATACGCTGGCGGGGTTCGCGGTCGCCTATGCCGCGCGACCGATCGGCGCGCTGGTGTTCGGGCGGATCGGCGACCGGCACGGCCGCCGCCGGGCGATGCTGTTGTCGATGGCGCTGATGGCGGCGGCGATGCTGCTGACCGCGCTGCTGCCCACCCGCGCGCAGATCGGCCCGGCGGCGGGATGGCTGCTGCTGCTGTTCCGGTGCGTCACCGCGTTCGCGGTGGGGGGCGAGTACACCGGCGTGGTCGCCTATCTCATGGAAGGCGCCCCGCCGCATCGGAGCGGGCTGGTCACCTCGCTGGCCGCCGCGACGAGCGAGATCGGCGGGTTGCTGGCGGTCGCGGTCGCGGCGTCGGTGGTGGCATCCACCGATGCGGCGACGCTGGAAGCGTGGGGGTGGCGCATCCCGTTCCTGATCGGCGGCGCCATGGCGGTGGCGATCGGCGCCGCGCGATCGGCGATGGAGGAGTCGCCCGAGTTCGAACGGCAGCGGGCCACGGGCACGGTGCCCGACCGGCCGCTGCGCGCGATGCTGACGCGGCATCGTGCGGCGGTGCTGCGCGGCTTCGCCATATCCGCGCTGGGATCGATCACCTATTATGTCGGGATCACCTATGTCCCGACCTTTCTGGTCACGGTCGGCACGATGGACGAGCCCGCCTCGCTGCGGCTGGCGACGATCGCCGCGCTGGTGGTCATCGTCGTCACGCCGCTGACCGGCCTACTCGCCGACCGGGCGGGGCGCAGGCCGGTGCTGGCCGGGCTTGCGGTCGCGAGCGTCGTCCTGCCGCTGGCGATGTTCCGGATCATGGCGGGGGACGGTTATGCGGCGTCGCTGGCCGGGGCCATGGTGCTCGCCGGGCTGGGCGGCGCGGTCAGCGCGGTCGGCGCGGTGGCGACCGCCGAACAGTTCCCCGGCGAGGGCCGGCTGACGGGGCTCGCATTGGGCGCGACCACCGGGACCGCCATCTTCGGCGGGCTGGCGCCGCTGGTCGCGCACATGCTGATGCGCTGGACCGGATCGCCGGCGGTGCCGGGGGCGATGATCGCGGCGGTCGCGCTGGCGGTGCTGCCGGTGCTGGCCCGGCTGCCCGAGCCGGACAGGACCGCAGCCGGGCCGGGATAGCGGTCAGCCCGCCGTAACGAAGCTGTCCATCACCCGCTTGCGCCCCGCCTGTTCGAAGTCGATCTCCAGCTTGTTGCCCTCGATCGCGGCGATGATGCCGTAGCCGAACTTCTGGTGAAAGACGCGCTGGCCCTGTGTCAGGTCGTCGCGGCCCTTGTTGCCGAGGCTGACGCTGGGGGAGCGGCTTTCGACGATGCGGGTGGGTTCGCGGGTGAAGGTGCGGGCTTTCCAGTCGCCGCCGGGCTTCGCGTCCCCCGTTCCGCCCAGCGTGCCCGCCGCGCGCTGCCAGCCGGGGCCGCGGCCGGTGCCGCGCTGCACGTCGGCGAAGGGATCGGCGCGTTCGGACCAGTTCGCCTGCCACAGGCTGGCGCCGCCGGTCATGGTGGTTTCGGTATCGGTGTGCTCGGGCGGGAGTTCGCCGACGAAGCGGCTGGGGATCGAGCTGGTCCACTGGCCGTAGATGCGGCGGTTGGCGGCGTGGAGGATGATCGCGCGCCGCCGCGCCCGCGTGATCGCGACATAGGCGAGGCGGCGTTCCTCCTCCAGCGCGCGGGTGCCGCCTTCGTCCATCGCGCGTTGCGAGGGGAACAGCCCTTCCTCCCAGCCCGCCAGGAACACGGTGTCGAACTCCAGCCCCTTGGCGGCGTGGATGGTCATGATCGTGACCTCGGGCACCTGCGGCCCGCCCTCGCGCTCCATGACCAGGCTGACATGTTCGAGGAAGGCGCCGAGCGACTCATATTCCTCCATCGCACGGACGAGCTCGGACAGGTTCTCGAGCCGGCCGGCGGCCTCGGCGGACTTTTCGGCCTGCCACATCGCGGTGTAGCCGCTCTCGTCGAGCAGCTGCCGTGCGAGCTCGGGATGCGGCAGGTCGCGCGCCATGTCGCGCCAGCGCGCGATGTCGCCGACGAGGTTGCCGAGGCTGCGGCGGGCCTGCGGGGTCAGTTCGTCGGTGTCGAGGATGCGCGCCGCGGCGATCGTCAGCGGGGTGCCGTTGGCGCGGGCGAGCTGATGGACCTTGGCCAGCGCCTTGTCGCCCAGCCCGCGCTTGGGCGTGTTGACGATGCGTTCAAAGGCGAGGTCGTCCGCGGGCTGGTTGACGATGCGCAGGTACGCGATCGCGTCGCGTATCTCCATGCGTTCGTAGAAGCGCGCGCCGCCGACGATGCGATAGGCGAGGCCGATGGAGATGAAGCGGTCCTCGAACTCGCGGGTCTGGTGCTGGGCGCGGACCAGGATCGCGATCTCGTCGAGCGACGTGCCGGCGCGCTGGCTGGATTCGATCTCGTCGCCGACCCGGCGCGCTTCCTCCGGGCCGTCCCAGACGCCGAGCACGCGGACCTTCTCGCCGACGTCGAGCTCGGTCCACAGCTGCTTGCCGAGCCGCCCCGAATTGTTGGCGATGACCCCGCCCGCCGCGCCGAGGATGTGGGGGGTCGAGCGGTAGTTCTGTTCGAGGCGGATCACGGTGGCGCCGGGGAAATCCTTCTCGAACTTCAGGATGTTCTCTACCTGGGCGCCGCGCCACGAATAGATCGACTGGTCGTCGTCGCCGACGCAGGCGATGTTGCGGCGCGCCTGGGCGAGCAGGCGCAGCCAGAGATACTGGACGCTGTTGGTGTCCTGATACTCGTCGACCATGATGTAGCGGAAACGGTTCTGATACTGTTCCAGCACTTCGCGGTGGGTGCGTAGGACGGTGAGGCTGTGGAGCAGCAGGTCGCCGAAGTCGCAGGCGTTCACCGCCTTGAGCCGCGCCTGGTAGCGTTCGTACAGCTCGCCGCCGCGGCCGTTGGCGTAGCGTTCGCTCTCCCCTGCGTCGACGTCAGCGGGGGTGAGGCCGCGGTTCTTCCATTCGTCGATCAGCCCGGCGAGCGATCGCGCGGGGAACCGCTTCTCGTCGATGTCGGCGGCGAGGATCAGCTGCTTGAGGAGGCGGAGCTGGTCGTCGGTGTCGAGAATGGTGAAGTTCGACTGCAACCCGACCAGCTCGGCATGGCGGCGGAGCATCTTGGCGCCGATCGCGTGAAAGGTGCCAAGCCAGGGCATCCCCTCCACCGCATCGCCGACGAGGCGGCCGACGCGCTCGCGCATCTCGCGGGCGGCCTTGTTGGTGAAGGTGACCGACAGGATCTCCGACGGCCACGCCTTGCGGGTGTAGAGGAGGTGCGCGAGGCGGGCGGTGAGCGCCGCGGTCTTGCCGGTGCCCGCGCCCGCGAGCATCAGCACCGGGCCTTCGGTGGTCAGCACCGCCTGGCGCTGGGGCGGGTTCAGGCCCTTGAGATAGGGCGGGTCGGCGAGCGCCTGGGGTGCGGTGTCGGTCACGCGGATGCAGGTAGGCGGGGTTGCGCGCGGGTGCAATGCGTGGGAACAAAGGGGAAACCGGGGGAGGGATGCGGGATGGCGGTGACGGGGCAATGTCGGTGCGGGGAGTTGCTGCTCTTTGCCGAACGCCACGACATCTCCGGGGCAGATCGATATTGCAGGATCAGTGGCGGATCGTCACCATCACCGCGCCGTGCGAGGGCACCGTCGCGGCGAACCCGCCCTGCTTCCTGCCCAGCGAGCGGTGCGCCCAGAGGTCGCGCACCTCGGCGCGGGCGGTGGCGAGATAGCCGATCTCGGGCCAGGCCACGCGGATGCTGGCGGGTGCGGCGCCGCGGTTGAGGAGCAGCACGGCACGGCTGCCGTCGGCGAGCTGGCGGGACCAGACTTCCTGGTCGCCATCGTCGCGGACCCGGCGACCCTGCAGGCCCAGCCGGTCCTGGTCGACCGCGATCACTTCGCGGTTGAGGAGGATGGCGCTGGTCGCGGGGGTCATCTTCGCCAGGTCGTTGCCCGCGATCAGCGGCGCGGCCATCATCGCCCACAGGCTGAAATGCGCGCGGGCCTCGTCGTCGGTGAGGCCGCCATTGCCGACCTCCAGCATGTCCGGATCGTTCCAATGGCCCGGCCCGGCATAGGGGTAGAGCGGCTCGTTCCGGTCGACGATGTCCATGATGCCGATCGAATAGGTGACCCGCCCCGCCCAGGCATCGCGGATGTCGCCGGTGGTGCGCCACATGTTGCCGATCTTCGCCGCCCATTCCCAGGGCCGGTTGTTGCCCCACTCGCAGATCGACAGCAGGATCGGCCGGCCGGTCGCGCGCAGGGCGTCCGCCATCAGCGCGTACGCTTCCTCCGCATTGCGTACCCCGGTCGAGCACCAGTCGTATTTGAGATAGTCGACCCCCCAGCCGGCATAGGTGAGCGCGTCCTGATATTCATGGCCCTGACTGCCCGGCCGGCCGCCGCAGGTCTTGCGCCCGGCATCCGAATAGATGCCGAACTTGAGCCCGCGGGCATGGATGTAGTCGCCCAGCGCCTTGAGGCCGGAGGGGAATTTGGTGCGGTCCTCGCGGATCACGCCCCGGTCGTCGCGGGTGCCGTGCCAGCAATCGTCGATCACGACATATCGGTAGCCGGCATCCTTCATCCCGTTGGAGACCATCGCGTCGGCGACGTCGCGGACGGTCTTTTCGGTGATGTTGCAGCCGAACTTGTTCCAGCTGTTCCAGCCGAGCGGGGGCGTCTGCGCCAGGCCGTTGGCAGTCCGGCCGGGATCGAGCGACGGGCGGACGGTGTTGGGATCGACCAGCTGGTCCTGCGCGGATGCGGGCACGGCCGACACGATCGCGGCCAGCGCCGTCGCCCATGTCGCCGCCGCTGCCGCCACCGCCGTCATCGTCCGCCCGCTCGTCATCGTCACGCCTCCGCCGTCCCTTGCGCCGTCACGGCTAGCGGCACTCGGCCCGGCTTGCCAGCGTATCGAGGCGTTGACGCTATGGGTGCCGTGGCGCACCGGGGGAGCGGGAGGATGGCATGACCGAGACGTCGCATACCCGCGTGCTGGCCGCGAGCTTCGTGGGCACGACCATCGAGTTCTACGACTTCTACGTCTATGCCACCGCGGCGGCGCTGGTGTTCGGGGAGCTGTTCTTTCCCGCGGGCGCGCCGGGGACGCAGCAACTGGCGGCGTTCGCGACGCTGGCGGTGGCGTTCTTCGCGAGGCCGGTGGGCAGCGTCGTGTTCGGGCATTTCGGCGACCGGGTCGGGCGCAAGGCGACGCTGGTCGCGTCCTTGCTGACGATGGGGGTGTCGACGACGCTGGTCGCAATGCTGCCGACCTACCAGGCGGCGGGCTGGGTCGCGCCGGTCGCGTTGTGCGTGCTGCGCTTCGGACAGGGTTTCGGGCTGGGCGGGGAGTGGGGCGGGGCGGCGTTGCTGGCGGTGGAACATGCGCCGCCGGGGTGGCGGGCGCGATACGGCTCGGCCCCGCAACTGGGGGCGCCGGCGGGGTTCGTCGCCGCCAACGGGCTGTTCCTGCTGCTCGGGCTGTGGCTGACCCCGGCGGAGTTCCGCGACTGGGGCTGGCGGGTGCCGTTCGCGATCAGCGCGCTGCTGGTGGTGGTGGGGCTGTGGATCCGGCTGAAGCTGGCCGAGACGCCCGAGTTCGCCGCATCGCTGCGCGAGGCGCCGCCGCCCGCGGTGCCGATCGCCGAGCTGTTCCGGCATCATGCGGGTGCGACGCTGACCGGAACGGTGGGGGCGATCGCGTGCTTCGCGGCCTATTATGTCGGCACCGCCTTCCTGCTGGGATATGGCACCAAGACGCTGGGCTACACCATGCAGGCGTTCCTGCTGATGCAGCTGGGGGCGATCGTGTTCATGGCGGCGGGCATCTGGATCGCGGCGAGCCTGGCCGACCGGCGCTGGGACGAGCGGCGGGTGCTGGCGGGCGGGTGCGTCGCGACGGTGGCGATCGGCCTGTTCATCGAGCCGCTGGTGACCGCGGGAACGGCGGGGACGTTCGCGTTCCTGGCAGCCACGCTGTTCGCGATGGGATTCGTCTACGGACCGCTGGGCGCGTGGTTGCCGGGGCTGTTCCCGGCGCGGGTGCGCTACACCGGCGCGTCGATGGCGTTCAACGTCGCGGGCGTGATCGGCGGCGGGCTGACCCCGCTGGTCGCGCAGGGGCTAGCGACCGGATACGGCCTGTGGGCGGTGGGGTGGTATCTGAGCGCCGCGGCGGGGGTGAGCCTGGTGGCGTTGCTCGCGATGCGGGGGCGGGCGGGGACGGCGCCGGTCGAGCTGGTGGGGTGAGCGCCCGGCCCGAGGGCTACCTTTGCCGCTGCGACGCGTTGACCGGTCCGATGATCGGGGACGGCCCATGCGCGTACATCACCTGAACTGCGGCACCGACTGTCCGCTGGGCGGCGCGCTGTTCGATGGGCGGAGCGTCGGGCCGCTGGGCCGGATCGTCTGCCACTGCCTGCTGATCGAAACCGACAGGCACGGGCTGGTGCTGGTCGACACCGGCTATGGCCTGCGCGACGTGGCGCACCCGCATCGCCACCCGCAGCCGCGCATCACCATGCCCTGGCGGCTGATGCTCAACATCCGCCTGCGCGAGCAGGATACCGCCGTCCGGCAGGTGGAGGCGCTGGTTTTCCGGGCGGAGGACGTGCGCCACATCGTCGCCACCCATCTCGATTTCGACCATGCCGGGGGGCTGGAGGATTTCCCCAACGCGGTCGTGCACGTCATGCAGCGCGAATATGACGACGCCACCGGCCCGCGTATCGGCGTGGTGGCGCGCAACCGCTGGCGTCCGGCACAGCTCGACGAAGTGGCGCGGTGGCACCGCTACGGCGCGACCGGAGAGCCATGGTTCGGGTTCGACGCGGTGCGCGACCTTGCGGGCCTGCCGCCGGAAATCCTGTTCGTGCCGCTGCCGGGACATAGCTGGGGACATGCCGGCGTCGCGATCCGGCGAGACGACGGCCGATGGCTGCTTCATGCCGGCGACGCCTATTTCTATCGCGGGGAGATGCGGGAGGCGCGCCGACACTGCACCCCCGGGCTGCGCGCCTATCAGCGGCTGATGGAAGTCGACCGGCGGGCGCGGATGCTGAACCAGGACCGGTTGCGCGCGCTGTCGATCGAGCGTCGCGACTCGGTGACGGTGACCTGCACCCATGACCCGGTCGAGCTGGAACGGTGCCAGGCCGGGCAGCCGCTGTAACCCGCCGCGGCGCGGCGCGTTCGGATCAGGCGCGCCGCAGCAGCGTCAGTCGGGCCTTGCCGTGGGTACGTTCGGCGTCGATCGTGAAGCCCGCGACCTCGATCGCTTCGTTGTGGGCGGTTTCGATGCTGAGCCAGGTGGCGGGGCCGATCCAGCCGAGGCGGGCGAGCTTGTCGGCGGCGACGGCCCCGGCGCCGGTGCCATAGGGCGGGTCCATCATCACGCAGTCGAGCGGGGCGGTGGCGGGGCCGAGCGCCAGGACGGAGGTGGCGCGCACGTCGGCGCGGGTGCCGAGCCGGTCGAGATTGGCCCGGAGCGCGTCCAGCGCGGCCCGATCCTGTTCGACGAAGATGCACGAGCCGGCGCCGCGCGACAATGCCTCGATCCCCAAGGCGCCCGAACCGGCGAACAGGTCCGCGACCGCGAGCCCCTCGAAGCTGCCGAGCCGGCTTTGCAGCATGGAGAACAGCGCCTCGCGCGTCCGATCCGCGGTGGGGCGGGTGGCGAGGCCCTTGGGCGCGACGAGCGGGCGACCGCGCCACTGGCCGGCGATGACCCGCATCAGCGTTTGCCCCTGGGCGGGCCGGGCGAGCGGGGTGGACGGCCGTCCGGACGGCGGGGACCGCCCGGGGTGCCCGATCGCGGATTGCGGGAACGGTCGGAGGCGGGCGCGTCGGGGCGGCGGCGAGCGTCGCCGCCACGGGCGGGACGGGTGCGGTCGGCCGATGGCCCCTCGCCCGTGCGGGGCTGACGCGTGGGCGGGCGCGCGCCGGTGCGCTGATCGGCCCGGTCGCGGGGCGGGCGTTCGCCCTCTCGGGGGTGCCGGGTGGGGCTGTACCCGCTGCCGCGTTCGCGAGGGGCGCCCTCGCGTTCGCGGGGCGACCGGGCAGGGCCTTGGCCGCCGGCGCGGTCGGACCGGTCGCGGGGTGGGCCTTTGCCGTCGCGGGCGGGGCGTTGCTCCCCGTTGCGGCGGGGGCGGTCGGACCGCGCCTCGCCGTCCCCGCGCGGACCGGGCGAGGCGTGTCCGCCGGTGCGCCCGGTGCGCCCGGTGCGCTCGGCGGAGGGAAAGTCCTTGGCGCGGGGCCGATCCCGGTCATCCCGGCGGGGGCGATCGGGCGAGTCGCCTGGGCGGGGACGGTCGGCCTGCTGGCGGCCTTCGGCGCGCTGGGGGGTGCGCGATCGGGACCGCAGATCGCGGTCGGGACGGAATGGCCGGTCGGCGGTGTCGCGCTCGCGGGGGTTGCGCGCGGCCTGGCCGTCGGCGGCAGCGCGGGGGCGGCTGGGCCGGGCCTGGGTGCCCCAGCCGGCCTTGGCGCGGGGCGGACGCTGGATCGCGGGGGCGCGGGCGACCGGGGGAGCGGGTTCGGGGGTGGGCTCGGGTTCGGGAACGGGAGCCTCGCGCGCGGCGACGGCGATGCGCTCGTCGCCGGCCGGACGCCTGCCGCCCAGCGTCCGGCGAAAGGCGGCGAGGTCGGCCTGGCGGACTTCGCCGACCCCGCCCGCGGGCAGATCGCCGAGCACGAAGGGGCCGTAGCGGGTGCGGATCAGCCGCCCGACCTGGAGCCCGAGATGTTCAAGGACGCGGCGGACCTCGCGGTTCTTGCCCTCGGTCAGGATCAGCTCGATCCAGACGTTCGCGCCGGTGCGGCGTTCGAGATTGGCGTCGATCGGGCCGTAGCGGACGCCTTCGATCTCGACCCCCTCGATCAGCGCCTCGAGCTGGGCCTGGGGGACCTCGCCATAGGCACGGGCGCGATAGGCGCGTTCGACCCCGTTCGCGGGCAGTTCCAGCTCGCGCTTCAGCCCGCCATCGGTGGTCAGCAGCAGCAGGCCCTCGGTCGCGAGGTCGAGCCGGCCGACGGGAACGACGCGCGGCAGGTCGGCGGGCAGGCGGTCGTAGATGGTCGGGCGCCCGGCGGGATCGCGCTCGGTGACCAGCAGGCCGGCCGGCTTGTGGTGGAGGAACAGGCGGGTGGGGGCCGGCGCGGCGACGGGGCGGCCGTCCACCGTGACGCCGCGCAGCGAGTCCAGCACGGTGGCGGGGGTGTCGATCGCGACGCCGTCGAGCGCGATGCGGCCATCGGCGATCATCCGTTCGACCTCGCGGCGCGAGGCGATGCCGGCGCGGGCCAGGAGCTTGGCGATCCGGTCGCCGGAGCGCGCTGCGGGGGGTTGGTCGTCCGTGGGGGTCGGCATGGCGCATCCCGTAGCCCAACAACGACATCGAGCGGAAATAATTTGCGGCCGAGCGCAGCACTCGCGCGTATTGCCGTACGCGTAACGATTGCGCGGGCGGAGCGGATCGGATGATCTTCGGGCGACGGAAGCGAAGGATCACGCGGCTGCTGCTCGTCGAGGACGAGCCGCTGGTCGCGTTCGACAACGAGCATTTCCTGACGGACGCGTCGTACGAGATCGTCGCAACGGTGGATCGCGTCGCCGATGCGCTGGACGTGATCGCGTCGGGCACCGCGATCGACCTGGTGCTGGCGGACGTCACCCTGGCCGACGGATCGGGGATGACCGTGGCGCGCGCGGCGGGCGAGCGGGCGGTGCCGGTGCTGTTCGTCACGGGCAACTGCCCGGTCGAGGCACCGGAGGTCGCGGCCGGGTGCCTGTCCAAACCCTATGCCCCGCGCGACCTGCTTGCCGCGATCCAGGCGGTGGAGGCGCAGCTCGAGGGCAAGCCGACCAAGCGGCTGCCGCCGGGCCTGAGGCTGTTCGAGCGGGTGGGCTGAGGCGAAGGGCGCTTCAACTCGGCGCCATCACCCCCTAGGGTCGCGCGCTTCGACGGGGCTGGAGGGCGCGGGATGGCGGAGCGGAACTGGTGGAGCGGGATCCGGCCCTATGCCGAGGCGGGGCCGCTGGCGGTGTTCGCGATGGGCATCTCGTCGGGGCTCGCCTTTACCATGATCGGCGCGACGCTGACCACCCGGCTGAAGCAGGACGGGCTGGACAAGTCGACGATCACCGCATTCAGCCTGGCGTTCTTGGTCTACAACCTCAAGCCGTTATGGGCGTGGGCAGTGGACGGTGTCCGCCTGCCGGTGATCGGGCGGCTGGGGCAGCGGGTATCGTGGCTGCTGCTGGCCGGCGTGCTGGTGATGGCGGCGGTGGTGAACCTGGCGCTGGTCGATCCCGGCACCGACCTGTCGGGGACGATCGTCGCCGCGATCCTGGTAGGCGTGGCGGGTGCGACCTACGACATCGTCATCGACGCCTATCGCATCGAGACGCTAGAGCCGTACCAGATGGGGATCGGGTCGGGCATGACCCAATACGGCTGGAAGATCGGATCGGTCGCCGCGGGGTCGATCGCGCTGGTGCTGGCCGCGCGGCTGGGGTGGCACTGGTCCTACCTCGCCTGCACCGGGTTCGCGTTGCCGGCGATGATCGTCGGGCTGGTGCGCGGCGAGCCGCGGCGGCATCACCCGCCGGCCGCGCGGCGCGGCATGGACGAGGTGGTGGCGTCGATCGTTGGGCCGTTCAACGAGTTCTTCCGGCGGCACGGTGCGCTGGTGATCCTGCTGTTCATCCTGCTCCACAAGATCGGCGACACGATGGGGCAGCAGGCGTTGCGGCTGCTGCTTGACGACCTGGGTTTCGCCAATGACGAGATCGCCTTCTACGACGTGTTCATCGGCGCCTGCGCGTTCTGGGTGGGGCTGTTCGTCGGTGGGGTGCTGTATGCGCGGATGGGGCTGAAGCGGTCGGTGCTGCTCAGCCTGATCCTGATGATGGGGTCGAACGCCAGCTTCGCGCTGCTCGCCGGGCACGGCCATTCCAACTGGGGGCTGGCAGGGGCGATGGTGTTCGAGAACCTGGCGAGCGGGATCGGCGGGGTGACGGTGATCGCGTACTTCTCAGCATTGTGCGACCTGCGCTTCACCGCGGCGCAATATGCGCTGATCTCGGCCGCGGCGAGCGTGGTGGGGCGGGTGCTGACCGCGACCACCACCGGGCGGCTGGTCGACCGGTTCGGCTATGTCGACTTCTATTGGGGCACCACCGCGGCGGCGTTGCCGGGGGTGCTGCTGTTCTGGTGGATGGCGCGGTCGGGACTGGTCGACCGGTCGATCGGCAGCGCCGGGCACGAGGGCCGGGGCGAGGCCGATCCGGAGCGTGCGCCAGCGGCCGATCCGGTCAGCTGATTGGGCGCCCTTCGTCGGCAAAGGCGGCGGCGACCGCGGCGGCGCTGGCAAGCACACCATCGACGCGGGCGATGCCGAGCAGGTCGGCGAGCAGCAGCCGGGCGTGGTCGGGGTGGCTTTCGACGCGGGCGACCACGGCGAGCAGCGCGGCTTCGGCATGCGTCATCCGCGCGCAGCAGCATGGCGCGATCGCGATCGTGCCCGCTGCCGCGCCGGCAAGGTCGGCCATCAACGCGCGGGTGAGCACCAGCGGGCGGCGGAAGCCACGACCGAAAGCGGTGAACAGCGCGTGGGCCGCCCGCGCGTCGGCCAGCCCGTGTGCGCCCATCCGCCGCATCGCGAACAGCGCGAGCCGGGCATGGCCGCAATCGGGCAGCGGATGGGGCAGCGCGGCGATCGTAGCTGCGCGATGGGGGGCGGGAGAGGGAGTGGTCGAGGCGGTCATGGCACGCTCCATCGCTGGTAAGGCCATCGTCGCGCGTTGGTTATTGCAAGTCAATAGCAACTGAACGGGTCAATCCGGTCGTTCGTCGTTCGCCTCCAGCACCCGCCCGGCGAGATATAGCGAGCCGGCGACGAGGACCGAGGCGGCCTCGCTTCCTGCTGCGAGCAGGTCGAACGCGTCCTCGACATCGGCGGCGGTGTCGGCCCGGATCGCGCCGTGGCGGCGGGCGAGCGACGCCAGCGCCGCGGGGGCGTGATGCGCATGACCGGGAACGGGTACCGCGACCACCGCGCAGGGGCCGCTGGTGGCGGTGAGTTCGCGGATCACCGCGTCCGCATCCTTGTTGGCGAGCATCCCGATCACCACGGCGGTGGCGGCGCCCTGGGTCCAGCTGTCGCCAATCGCCGCCGCGGCCTGTTCGTTGTGAGCGCCGTCGAGCCAGATGCCGAACCGGCGGTGGGCCGCGGGGAGGCGGCGGGTGAGCGGGCCGTTGCCGAGCCGCTGCATCCGCGCGGGCCAGCGCGCCGCATGCGCGGCGACCATCGCCGCGGGCGGGATCGCCAGCGCCTGTTGCCGGCCGAGCATCGCCAGCGCGAGGCCGTAGTTGATGGCCTGATGCGCGTCGTCCATCACCGGGCGGGGGGTGGCGAGCGACAGCGCGCCGCCGCGAAACCCAAGCTCGCCGGCGAGCCGCGCGATCGACCAGTCGCGATCCTGCACGAACAGCGGTGCCGCCGCCCGCTCGGCCGTTTGCGCGATCGTCGCGGCGATGGCGGCCGGATAGGCGAGGGTGACCAGCGGCACGCCCGGCTTGGCGATGCCGGCCTTTTCCGCGGCGATCGCCTCCGCGGTGTCGCCCAGGAATGCTTGGTGGTCGATGCCGAGCGCAGCGATCCCGCAGACCGCGGGTCTGACGACGTTGGTCGCGTCGAGCCGACCGCCCAGCCCGACCTCGATCACGCAAGCGTCGGCGGGGGCGCGGGCAAAGGCGAGAAACGCGGCGGCGGTGGTGATCTCGAAGAAGCTGGCGCCGATGCCATCGGCCCGGTCCAGCACGTCGGCAAGCAGCGGCGCGAGCGCGGCATCGTCGATCAGGCGACCGGCGATCCGGATACGCTCGTTGAAGCGGACGAGGTGGGGGCTGGTATAGGCGTGGACGCGGTACCCCGCCGCCTCCAGCGCGGCGCGCAGGTACGCGCAGGTCGACCCCTTGCCGTTGGTGCCGGCGACGTGGAACACCGGTGGCAGCGACAGATGCGGGTCGCCGAGCCGCGCGAGCAGGCGGGTGATGCGGTCGAGCCCGAGGATGTCCGAGCCCGGCGACAGCGCCCACAGCCGGTCGAGCTGCGCCTGGACGGCAGGGTCGGTGGAGGTGGCGTGGTCGGGCATCGGCTGGATCGGTCCTGTCGTCGTTCCGGGCGCGTCGCGGACGCCGGGGGCGCGCGCGACGCATGGACGGCGGGTGCGCGGGCGCTCCGGATGCCGGAACGCGCTCGGCGTGACGAGGTGGCGACCGGGTTTGCGCCTACGCCGCCCGTGCTCTGGTCAGATAGCCCATCGTCGTCGCCAGCCGATCCTTCAGGTCGCGGCGGTGGACGACCATGTCGAGCATGCCGTGGTCGAGCAGGTATTCGGCGCGCTGGAACCCTTCGGGCAGTTTCTCGCGGATCGTGTTCTCGATCACCCGCGCGCCCGCGAAGCCGATCAGGGCATTGGGCTCGGCGATCTGGACGTCGCCCAGCATCGCGTAGCTGGCGGTGACGCCGCCGGTGGTCGGATCGGTGAGGACGACGAGGTAGGGCAATCCGGCGTCGTGGAGCATCTGGATCGCGACGGTGGCGCGGGGCATCTGCATCAGCGACAGGATGCCTTCCTGCATCCGCGCGCCGCCCGCTGCGGTGAAGATGATGTAGGGGCAATGGTCGGCGATGGCGTTCTCGATGCCGCGCACGAACGCTTCGCCCACCGCGAGGCCCATCGACCCGCCCATGAAGGCGAAATCCTGGACGCCGACCACGGCGGGGCGGCGATGGATGCGCCCGCGCGCGTTGATGAGCGCGTCCGTCTCGCCCGTCGCGCCGCGCGCCGTCTTGATCCGGTCCGAATAGCGCTTCGAGTCGCGGAACTTCAGCGGGTCCTCGGGCACCTTGGCGGGCGGCAGCTCGGCACAGCTGCCCTCGTCGAGGATCTGCGCGAAGCGGGCGCGCGGGCCGATGCGTTCATGATGGTCGCACTTGGGGCAGACCCAGAGATTGTCCTCGAGCTCGCGGGTGAAGACCATCTGCCCGCACCCCTTGCACTTGTGCCAGAGATTGTCGGGCGTCTCCTTGGGCGCGACGACGCGCGACAGGGCGTTGCGGACGCTGTTGAGCCAGCTCATGCGGAAACCTTTCGAGCCTCGCGCACGGCGGCGGCGAGACTGGCGATGTAGGTGGTAACGGGACCCGGCGCATCGGCGCCGTGCGCGGCGACGAGGTCGACGATCGCCGATCCGACAACGACGCCATCGGCGACCCTGGCCACCGCGCCCGCCTGTTCGGGGGTGCGGATGCCGAAGCCGACCGCGACGGGCAGGTCGGTCGCGGCCTTGAGCGTCGCCACCGCCTGTTCGATCGAGGCCTGCGCCGCCTGTTGCAGCCCGGTGATGCCGGCGACCGAGACATAGTAGAGGAAACCGCCCGCGCCATCGAGCACCGCCGGCAGGCGGCGCGCGTCAGTGGTGGGGGTGGCGAGGCGGACGGGGGCGACACCGGCGGCACGCAGGCTGGGGCCGAGCGCGTCGTCCTCCTCCGCGGGGATGTCGACGCAGATCACGCCGTCGACCCCGGCCCGTGCGAGTGCGGCGGCGAACCAGTCGGGACCGCGGCGGAGCATCGGGTTGGCATAGCCCATCAGCACCAGCGGCACATGCGGGTGGCGTTGGCGGAAGCCGGTGGCAATCGCCAGGATATCGGCGGTGGTGGTACCGGCGGCGAGGCTGCGGATGTTCGCCGCCTGGATCGCGGGGCCGTCCGCCATGGGGTCGGTGAAGGGCATCCCCAGCTCGATCACGTCCGCACCCCCGGCGACCAGCGCGTCGAGGATCGCGGGCGTGGCGGCGGGAGATGGATCGCCCGCGGTGACAAAGGCGACCAGGGCCGGGCGGCCCTGCGCGAAGGCGGTGTGGAGGCGGGTCACTTCAGGGAAATCAACGTGCCCAGGATAGTCGTCGCGACCGCCATTATACCCGCCATCAGTACGCCGAAACGAACAAGCTGTTTGTTCAGCGCTGCTTCCATCTTGATATCGAACGTCTCGTTGGTCACCAGGTCGCTCTTGCTATCGCCGATCTCGCTCGCAATCGCTTCCGCTTGCTTGCGGTCCAGCCCAGCAGCTTCAAGCCGATGGGTGGCGCTCAGAGGATTATAGGCGTTCATATCCCTATCGTATCAGATCGCCACGCCGAGCGCACCGGCGACGGTGAAGATGTCCTTGTCGCCGCGGCCGCACAGGTTGGCCAGGATGATCCGGTCGCGGTCCATGTCGCGGGCGCGCTTGGCGACGGCGGCGATGGCGTGGCTGGGTTCGAGCGCGGGAATGATGCCCTCGGTCCGACAGAGAAGCTGGAACGCGTCAAGCGCCTCGGTGTCGGTGATCGCGGTGTATTCGACGCGGCCGATGTCCTTGAGCCACGAATGCTCGGGACCGATGCCGGGATAGTCGAGCCCGGCCGAGATCGAGTGCGCCTCGGCGATCTGGCCGTCGTCGTCCTGCAACAGATAGGTCTTGTTGCCGTGGAGGACGCCGGGAAATCCGCCCGCGAGGGAAGCGGCATGCTTGGCGTCGAGCCCTTCGCCCGCCGCCTCGACCCCCAGCATCGCGACGTCGGCATCGTCGAGGAACGGGTGGAACAGCCCGATCGCGTTCGATCCGCCGCCGATCGCGGCGACCAGCAGGTCGGGGAGGCGGCCGATGCGGCGGAGCATCTGTTCGCGCGCCTCGCGACCGATCACGCTCTGGAAGTCGCGGACCAGCTCGGGATAGGGATGCGGGCCGGCGGCGGTGCCGATGATGTAGAAGGTGTCGTGGACGTTCGCGACCCAGTCGCGCAGCGCCTCGTTCATTGCGTCCTTCAGGGTGCGGGCGCCCGACTGGACCGAGCGGACCTCGGCGCCGAGCAGCTTCATGCGGAACACGTTGGGCTGCTGCCGCTCGACGTCCTTGGCGCCCATGAAGATGGTGCAGGGCAGGCCGAAGCGCGCGCAGACGGTGGCGGTGGCGACGCCGTGCTGGCCCGCGCCGGTTTCCGCGATGATCCGGGTCTTGCCCATGCGGATCGCGAGCAGGATCTGGCCGACGCAGTTGTTGATCTTGTGCGCGCCGGTGTGGTTGAGCTCGTCGCGCTTGAACCAGATTTCGGCGCCTTTGCCTTCGGAAGCTCCGGCGCGGAGCGCGTCGGTCAGCCGCTCGGCATAGTAGAGCGGGCTGGGGCGGCCGACATAATGTTCGAGCAGGTCGTCGAACTGCGCCTGGAACGCCGGGTCCGCCTTGGCCGCACGGTATTCGCGATCGAGATCGAGGATCAGCGGCATCAGCGTTTCGGCGACGTAGCGGCCGCCATAGTCGCCGAAATGGCCGCGTTCGTCGGGCTGCGCCTTGAACGAATTGGGAGCGTTGGGGGCGTTCATGATCGTGCGGCCTTAAGGAATGCCGCGATCTTGTCCACATCCTTGACGCCCGGTGCGCGCTCCACGCCCGAGGACACGTCGACCAGCGGCGCGCGGGTGCGCCGGATCGCGTCGGCGACGTTGCCGGCATCGAGCCCGCCCGACAACGCCCAGGGGAGCGGGTGGCGGAATCGGTCGAGCAGCGCCCAGTCGAAGCGGACGCCCATGCCCCCCGGCAGCGCGGCGCCGGGGGGCACCTTGGCGTCGTAGAGGACGAGGTCGGCGGCGCCGCGAAAGGCGTTCGCGACATCGAGGTCGGCGCGGGTCTTGATCGCGATCGCCGCCCATACCTCCCGGGAGGAGCGTGCGCGGATCGCGGCGGTGCGGGCGGGGTCGGTGCGGTGGAGCTGGATCGCGTCGAGCCGCGCGCTGGCCGCTGCGGCATCGACCAGCGTGTCGTCGGGATCGACGAACACGCCCACCTTGCGGACGTGATCGGGGACGCGTGCGGCGAGGCCCGCGGCCCGGTCGAGCGACAGGTGGCGGGGGGAGGGGGGGAAGAAGACGAAACCGACATGGCTGGCGCCGTGGGCGACGGCGGCGTCGAGGGTGTCGGGCGTCGACAGCCCGCAGATCTTGGCTTGGGTGGGCATGGACGGCGGCATAGCGGGTGCCCGGCGGGAGTAAACCGGTCGTGGTGCGGGTGGGGGTCAGGCTATGCCGCGGGCTGGAACGGGGAGGGCGCGGGGCCGGAAGCGGGTTGGAAGCGCAGGGTGCCGAGCCGGACGGCGGCGCCGCCGCTGTCGCTCGGGTGATTCTCGCCGTCGAGCACCGGCACTTCGGAGAAATCGAAGGGGCTCGTGCCGTCGAGGCAGGCGACGTTGACGCCATGTTGATGCGGGTTCGAGCGGCGTTGATGATGCGTGTAGATCCCGCAGCGCGAGCAGAAGAAGTGCTGCGCCGTGCCGGTGTTGAAGCGGTAGCCGGACAGCGCCGCCGCCCCTTGCAGGATTTCGATGCCGTCCAGCGCCGCCGACACGGCGACCGCGCCGCGCATCCGGCACAGCGAGCAGGTGCAGCGCCTGATCGAGGCGAACCCGTCCGCGAGCGTGACCCGGAACCGGACCGCCCCGCAATGGCAGCCGCCGGTGCGGACTTCGGGTGTTCCCGAGGCGGTCACAGCGTCGCCGCGATCGCGCGGGCGGCGGCGTCGGGGTCGTCGGCCTGGGTGATCGGGCGGCCGACGACCAGGATCGAGGCGCCCGCGTCGAGCGCGGCGCGGGGGGTGACGACGCGTTTCTGGTCGGCGGCGGTGGCGCCGGTCGGGCGGACGCCGGGGACGACCAGAAAGCCCCTGGGCCAGAGCGCATGGGCGGCGGCGACCTCCTCGCCCGAGCAGACGATGCCGTCGACACCGGCTTCCTGCGCGAGCGCGGCGAGGCGGGCGACCTGATCGTGCGCGGTGCCCGTGACCCCGGTCTGGGCGAGGTCGGTCGCGTCGAGGCTGGTGAGCATGGTCACCGCGACCACCTTCGTTCGGGGCGAGGCGGCGGCCTTGGCATCCTCCAGCATCGCGCGGCCGCCGGCGGCGTGGACGGTGAGGATTGCGGGTTCGAGCGCGGCCAGCGCCTGCACCGCCTTGGCGACGGTGTTGGGGATGTCGTGGAGTTTCAGGTCAAGAAAGATCGGCAGGCCGCAATGCGCCATTTCGCGCACCCCGGACTGGCCGTGCGCGGCGAAGAACTCCAGGCCCAGCTTGATCCCGCCGACATGGGCGCGGACGCGGGTGGCGATCGCCCTGGCGCGGGACAGGTCGGGCGTGTCGAGCGCGACAAAGATGCGGCTGGTCATGCGGGTTCCGGCGGGACGTCTGGGATGATGACGGGCGCAGGCGCGGGCGCGGGCACAGGGCCGGGCGCCTCCGCGACGGTGGCGGCGTAGCGGGCCTGGGCGGCGTCCTGTTCGGCGGCGGCGAGGCGCTGGCGCAGCCGCCAGCGGACCGCGTGGTTGTAGGCCAGCGTCGGCACCAGCCCGGCGAGGAACGCGACCAGCAGCAGGAAGGGCAGCTTCACCAGCGCCTCCAGCCCGCTCCACAGCTGGATCGTCACGGGGGTCCAGTTGCCATAGGTGAACAACGCCGCGACAAAGGCGAGCAGGCACCAGAACAGGATACGGAGGAACTGCATCGGGGTCTCCCGAACGGAAGGGTAGCGGGCGCGGGCGGGGAAGGCCAGCCTGCGGCTTGGCGAACAAAAAGAGCGGGCGTCAGCCGATCTCGCGCCGGAGCGACGCGATCAGGGCGGCGGCGGTGGCGAGGCGCGGTGCCTCCTCGTCGAGGATCGCGTGAAAGGCGGCGCGCTTGAGCGCGGCGACGCGGCCGGGACGCATCGAACAGTGCGGGGGCAGGGTCGAGACGGCGATGTCGATCATCCGCTCGGCCCCGTGGAGACGCCCCCACAGATAGTCGTTCTCGCGATAGCCGCGGCTGAAGAACGCGCCGAAGCTGTTGAACTGGATCCCCTTCAAGGTCGCCTCCGCCCCGCCGGCGCGGATGGCGGTCGCGTCGTCGGGCGCGATGCGGTCGACGCGGATCGGATCGAACTCGTCCAGCCCCTCGCCCCCGAGCAGCGGAAAGGTCGCGATGTCGAAATACAGGAAACCGAGATAGGCGAGCAGCAGCGGGCGGCGCAGCGGACGCGGCAGCCCGGCAAGCGCGGCGGCAAGCGTCGTGTCGGTTTCCGCATCGAGCCGGTGGAGGTCGAGCGAGCCCGCCAGCGCCTCGGCGAGCGGGCCGCCATCGGCACGAGTGGCGCGGGCGGTGCGGCGCAGGGACGCATGGTGTTCGGCCCGCAGCGCGTCGAGATAGCCGGCGAGCGCGGCGTAGATCGCCTGGCGGGCGGGGGCGAGGTCCGCCTGTGGATGGTCGCTTTCCAGCTCGGCGGCGCGGCGGGCGAGCAGGCGCAGGCGGCGGATGCGGAAGCGCAGGTCGAAACGGCGGAGCAGGTCGACCGGGTCGGCGTCGGCGAGCGCCTGGCCCAGCGCGGTGCGCAGGCGGCGGCGGCGGTCGGTGCCATGGCCGCCCGCCGCCCGTGCGGCGAGGTCGGCCAGCGTGTCGAGCACGCCTTCGCGCTTCAGCCGATCATAGGCGGCATAGGCGATGCCGGCGTCCGCTTGCGCCGCCTTGTGCGCGCGGGCACGCCAGCCGGCGAGGCGGGCGGAGGTGAGGCGCAGGAACAGGGTGCGGCCGAACAGCTGCTCCACCGCGGCATCGACCGCGGGGCGGACCTGGTCGAGGATCGCGCGCAGCCGGTCGATCCGCTCCGAACGGGTGGCGATCGCCTCCAGATTGTCGCGGATCGGCTGCTGGCGGGGCAGTTCGCTGACCGCGCCGATGATGGTCTGGACGAAGGTGGGCGAACCGGCGGCGCCGCCGAGCCGGACCTTGGGGCCGGGTGAGGGATCGATATAGACGAAGCGGCGATCGACCTCGCGGCGGGCGGGGCGTTGCGCCAGCGCCTCGATCGCGGGGCGGAAGGGCGCGTTGGCCAGCACCGAACCGTCGATCAGCACCGCCGCGTCGACCGTCCCCGCCGCCGCCTGCCTGGGCAGCGCGCGGGCGAGGAAGTCGCGCCGGCCGGGCCAGGGCAGGCCGCGTCCGGCGAGCACCGCATCGAGCTCCGCCACCCCGAACGGCGGAAACGCGCCGGGGAAGCTGGACGTCGCGCGTGCGGCAAAGGCGAGGTCGGGAACCTCGCCCAGCCCCTTTCCGTCATCGGTGAAGGCCAGCACCAGCCGGTGCTCGGTTTCCAGCACCTCGGGCGGGGAGTTGAGCCGGAGACGTTCGGGATGGCCGGTGAAGTCGGTGACGGTGACGAACAGGTCGAGCGGCTGGCCATCGGGCAGCAGCCGGGGGCCGCGCTCGCTCGCCGCCATCGCGGCGAACGCGTCGAGCAGCAGCCCGGTGAACACCGCGCCGCCAAAGGGCGGTTCGAACCAGCGCGAGCGGACGAAGTGGGACAGCTTGGCACGCACCTCGTCGCGCGTCGCCTCGTCCAGCGCCTCGGTGGGATCAACCCCGCGCCCCGCCGCCCAGGCGAGCGGCAGCGCCCAGAGCTTGGAAAAACGGGTGGCGGGGGCGGCATCGGCCGCAATCAGCACCTCGACATCCGCCGAGGACAGCCACAATTCGGTCAGCGGATCGAGCGACTGGCCGGTGGCGATCGCCTGGGCGAGGAAGATGCCGTTGATCGCGCCCGCGCTGGCGCCCGCAACGATATCGGCAAGGACGCGCAGGCGGGTGCCGCCGCCTTGTTCCACCTCGCCCAGCATGGTCGCGTAGACCGCCTCGACCCCGGTGGTCGCTGCACCGTCGTGATGGCGGCGGCTGGCGCGGGCGAGGTGCCACACCTCCTTGGTGATGCCGTGCATGTAGACGGCGAGGCTGATGCCGCCGTAGCAGACCAGCGCAAGGCGGAGTTCGCGTTCACGCATCCGCGGGCCCGGTCATGTCGGCGCCAGCACCGCCCAGATCGGCAGGTGGTCGCTCGCCTTGCGCGCGGCGGCGCTCATGTGGACGCCGCAGTCGACGATCCCGAGATCGGGGCTGACCATGATCCGGTCGAGCCGCCCGACCGGCCGGCGCGCGTGGAACGAGGGGCCGGTGACGGCGAAGCGATGGTCGCGGGCGAAATCGCGCAGGCAACCCGCGCCCGCGCTCCATTCGTTGAGGTCGCCCATCATCACGGTCGGATGGCGCTCGCCGCAGCCGTCGACATGGGCGAGGATCGCCGCGGCCTGCTTGCGCCGCCACAGCCCCGAGAGGTCGAGGTGCATCCCGATCACCCGGATCGTGGCGCCGCCCTGCGCCACGTCCGCGCGCACCGCGCCGCGCGGCTCCAGCGCGGGCAGGTGGATCGCGGCGCAATCGCGGATCGTTGCCGCCTTGCGCACCAGCAGCGCATTGCCGTGCCAGCCCATCGACAGCGCGCGCTGGGCGATCCCGACCGGCTTCCAGTCGCTGTGTTCGTCGAGAAGGTGGGGGGTGAGCACGCCCGCACGGGTGCCGAAGCGGCGATCCGCCTCCTGCAACGCGATCACGTCCGCGTCGATTTCGCGCAGGACGTCGAGAATGCGTTCGGGGCTGCGCCGGCGATCGGTGCCGACCCCCTTGCGCATGTTGTAGCTGGCGACCTTTATCATGCCGAGGGCGTAACGCCCGTCCGGGATGAAGGTGCCGAGGGATGGGTGGTGCCGGTTGTGGGAATCGAACTCACGACATCAGCTTTACAAGGGCTGCGCTCTACCAACTGAGCTAAACCGGCCCACCGATCGTGCGTCTACCAAACGCCCGTGCGCTTTCCAAGCTTAGACCAAGCTCAATACTTCGCCACGCTTTCGCCTTGACGTCCGGTTTCGCCGCCTGAACGTGGGCGTCATCGCATGATGGTTCGGGCACAGCGCGCGCAGGTTGTCCGGGTGCGTGTTCGTCGCATTGCCATCCACGTGATCGACTTCGATCAGCACCCGCCCGTCGTTGGGGTGGAGCTCATTCCAGCCGCACACCTCGCAAGCGTGACCGGCACGTTTGAGCACCCATTCTCGGATCCATGGCTTCAGCTTGCACGAGGCGCCTGTGTGTCCCTCGACCTCACCATTGAGCCAAGCCTGGATCTCGGATGCACCCGCGCGCTTGGGGCCGGCTGCACAGGTGCTATTACAATAAATCTTTACCCGACGACCGCTGATCGGCCTACCACACCAAGCACAGGATCGTAACTCTGACGCTTCCCGGTACCCCTCTGGTGTACCTGTCAATTCGGCCGAAGCAGCGCAGGAAGGTAAAACCCAGGGAGGTTTGCCAGTTGTGGTCACTTCTGTGACCCTGATACACCGTCTGCCTGAACCGCTGCTCTACCAGCTGAGCTAAACCGGCGCGGGCTTCTCCATGCGTCAGGCGACGCCGAAGGTCCAGCCTTCGGTGCGGGCGACCGGCGGGGTCAGCGCGCGCGGGGACCAGAGGTCGGGGCGGTGGGCGTTGGCGCGCAGCCATGCGGCGGTGAGGATCGCGTCGGTGGCGTGGTCGTCGTAGCGGTCCAGCGGGCGGTGCGGGCCGCTGTCGAGATTGTCGAGGGCGCGGTCGAGCGCGTCACCGTCACGCAACTTGCTGAGCCCTGCGCGCAGGCCGGCCGCACGGGCGGCGATGGTGGTGTAGATCTCGACGATCAGCGGGCCGCGTTCGGGCACCGGGTCGAACGGCCAGACCGGGATGCGGCCGCGCAGGGCGTGGAGGACGCGCATCCCGGTCAGGCTCGACTTGCCGACCTGTGCCGCGCCGACGAGATTGAAGCAGCTCGACGGGGAGAGCCGCATCGCCCGTTGCTCGACCTCGCACACGCGCAGCCGCCCGCCGCCCCGTCTGCCGAAGCGGTCGCCGAGTCGTCCGCCGTGTTGACGGAAATAACGGGCGACCTCCGGATGGGACAGGAACCCCGCGCAGCCCCCGTGCGGGTCGGCGGCGGACCAGCGATCGACCAGCGCCCACAGCGCGGGCGCATCGGGCGGCGTGTCCGGCCAGTCGGGGAAGAAGGCCCCTTCGTCGCAGAAGGGCAGGCCCGGCGACAGGTCGAGCCCGATCAGCAGGTCGGTGCCCGCATCGGCCTGCGCGCGCAGCCCGTCGAGGATCGCCTGGCGCGACCAGCCGCCCGCCGGGGTCAGCAGGACGGGCGCGCGGGTTCCCCGGTCGGCACGGGCGACGGCCAGCCCCCTGGGTCTGGCGACCGCCTCCCCCGACCAGTCGATCACGATGAACTGGGTGAAGCTGCGCATCTATGGCCGCTCCCCGAACGTGCGGCGCTGGGCCACCGTGGCGCGGTCCCACCAAGCGCGGGCGAGGAGGGTGGCGATGCGGTCCCCGGCGGGGGTGCCGTAGCGGACCAGCACCGCGGGCCAGCCGCGATAATGGTCGGTCTGCCAGAAGGTGTCGGGATCGGTTTCGAGCAGCAGCGCCTTGTCCTCGGGCGTGACGTGGAGGACGAAGCTGCCGTCCGGGCCGGTGGTGCCCGCGATCGGCCGGCCGCGGACCTTGAGCGCGGGCCGGCCATAGCTCGTCGCCCGTTCGACATCGGGCAGGGGCGCGGTGGCCGCCACCACCGCCGTCCAGTCCTTCATCGCTCGCCGCCCCGCTGGCGGCGTTCGTCCCACCAGGCGAGGCGCTCGGCGATCCGCTTCTCGAAGCCGCGATCGGTGGGGTCGTAGAAGCGCTGGGGCGTCATCGCGTCGGGCCAGTAGTTCGCGCCGGAGAACCCGTCGGGCTCGTCGTGGTCGTAGCGATAGTCCTTGCCGTAGCCGAGCTCGGCCATCAGCCTGGTCGGCTTGTTGAGGATGCCGACGGGGGGCATCAGCGATCCCGTCTCCTTTGCGGAGCGCCACGCCGCCTTCTGCGCGGTGTAGCCGGCGTTCGATTTGGGCGCGGTGGCGAGGTAGAGGCAGGCCTGGACGATCGCCAACTCGCCCTCCGGCGAGCCCAGGAAGTCGTAGCAGTCCTTGGCCGCCATGCACTGGACCAGCGCCTGCGGATCGGCGAGGCCGACGTCCTCGACCGCGGCGCGGACGAGGCGGCGGAGCACGAACAGCGGCTCCTCGCCCGCGACCAGCATCCGCGCGAGATAGTAGAGCGCCGCCTGCGGGTCCGATCCGCGGATCGATTTGTGAAGCGCGGAGATGAGGTTGTAATGCCCCTCGCGATCCTTGTCGTAGACCGCGACGCGGCGCTGGAGAAAGCCGGACAGACCCGCGGGGTCGAGCGGCACGTCGATCGCCACCGAGAACAGCGTCTCGGCCTGGTTGAGCAGGAAGCGCCCGTCGCCATCGGCGGCGGCGACCAGCGCGGCGCGCGCGGCGGGATCGAGCGGCAGCGCGCGGCCCTCCGCCGTTTCGGCGCGACACAGCAGCGTGTCGAGCGCGGCAGCGTCGAGCCGGTGCAGGATCAGCACCTGCGCGCGGGAGAGCAGCGCGGCGTTGATCTCGAACGACGGGTTCTCGGTGGTGGCGCCGACCAGCGTCACCGTGCCGTCCTCGACGAAAGGGAGGAAGCCGTCCTGCTGGGCGCGGTTGAAACGGTGGATCTCGTCCACGAACAACAGGGTGCGCTTGCCGGTCCGGGCGTGGTCGCGCGACTCGGCGAAGACGCGCTTGAGGTCGGCGACCCCCGAGAACACCGCCGAGATCGCGGCGAAGCGCAGCCCCACCGCATCGGCGAGCAGGCGGGCGATCGTGGTCTTGCCGGTGCCGGGCGGGCCCCACAGGATCACCGACGACAAGCGCCCCGCCGCGACCATCCGCCCGATCGCGCCATCGGGGCCGGTCAGGTGCTCCTGCCCGACCACCGCGTCGAGGCGGGCGGGACGGAGCCGGTCGGCGAGCGGACCCGCCGGGCCGGGGGCGGGATCGGGCGGGGGCGGATCGAAGCCGGCGAACAGGTCTGGCATGGCGATGATCTAGAGCGCGCGACGCGGGCGCGAAAGGTCGCCAAGCCGCGAGCGCCATGGCAGGGAGCGCGCGACACCGGGGGAGGCGAGCGGTTGGCGGGACTGGAACTGGACGGCATCGCCAAGCGGTTCGGCGACACCGACGTGCTGCAACCCACCAGCCTGTCGATCGACAATGGCGAGTTCGTGGTGATCGTCGGGCCGTCGGGATGCGGCAAGTCGACGCTGCTGCGGATGATCGCGGGGCTGGAGGCGCCCAGTGCCGGGACGATCCGGATCGGCGGGCGCGACGTCACCGATGCCGCGCCCGCCGACCGGGGCGTGGCGATGGTGTTCCAGTCCTACGCCCTCTACCCGCACCTGACCGTGGCGGAAAACATCGCCTTTCCGCTGGCGGTCGCCAAGGTGCCCAGGGCGGAGGCGCGGGCGCGGGTGGCGGAGGTGGCGGCGATGCTGGGGCTGGACGCGCTGCTCGACCGGCGGCCCCGCGCGCTGTCGGGCGGGCAGCGGCAGCGGGTGGCGATCGGGCGGGCGCTGGTGCGGAGGCCGGAGGTGCTGCTGCTCGACGAGCCGCTGTCCAACCTCGACAGCCACCTGCGGGTCGCGATGCGGCACGAGTTCGCGCGGCTCCACCAGGAAACGGGTGCGACCATGGTCTATGTCACCCACGACCAGGTCGAGGCGATGACGCTCGCCAATCGCATCGTGGTGATGGCGGGCGGGCGGGTCGAGCAGGTGGGCGAGCCGATGGCGGTGTATCGCCGGCCCGCGAGCCTGAAGGTCGCGGTGGCGATCGGCAGCCCGGCGATCAACCTTTTGCCGGTGACGATCGCGGCGACGGGCGCGGAGACGCGGGTGCGGCTGGCGGACGGAGAAGGGGTGACGGTCGCGGTGGCGACCCCGGACGCGGCGGAGGGGCGGGCGGCGACGCTGGGGGTGCGCCCGGAGCACCTCCACCTAGCCGGGGACGGCCCGTTTCGCGGGCGGGTGGAGCTGTTCGAGCGGCTCGGCCCGCTGTCGTTCGTCCACCTGGGCGAACGCGGCCATGCCGCAACGGTGGTGGCGCAGCTGCCCAGCGATGCGCGCGCGACGATGGGGGAGGAGCTGCGCTTTTGCTGCCAGCCCGACCGGGCGCACCTGTTCGATGGGGAGGGGCGGGCGTATCCTTTGCGCTAGCGGGCGTTACCCCTTGACGCCGCCGCCGAGCAGCCCGGAGATGTAGTAGCGCTGGAGCGCGAGAAAGATCAGCAGCACCGGCAGCGTGGTGACGACCGCACCCGCCATCATCAGCTCGCCGTCCTGCGCATGTTCGCGGCTGATCGCGGCGAGCGCGACGGGCAACGTGTAGCTCATCTGATCGGTCAGGATGATGAGCGGCCACAGGAAATCGCCCCAGCTCGCCAGAAAGGCGAACAGCCCCAGCGTGACGATCACCGGGCGGAGCAGCGGCACCACCACGCGCCAGAAGATCTGCCATTCGCCCGCGCCGTCCACCCGCGCGGCATCGAGCATCTCGTCGGGGATCGCGAGCACCGACTGGCGGGTGTAGAGCGTCGCGTAGATGCCCGCGAGCTGGGGCAGCATCGCGCCCAGATAGGTGTTCACCAACCCCAGCTTCTGGAGCAGCAGGAACTGGGGCAGCATCGCGACCTGCGCCGGGATCACCGCGGCGGCGAGCAGCAGCTGCAACGCGCGCGCGCGGCCGCGGAAGTGGAGCTTGGCAAAGGCATAGCCGGCCGGGATCGTCAGGCACAGGCTGATCGCGGTGGCGAGGCTGGCGAGCACCAGGCTGTTCACCAGCGCGGGCAGGATCCGGTAGTCGAAATGCGCCCCTTCGATCCAGCGGCCGAACAGGAGGTCGCGATAGTGATCGAGGGTGACGTGGCTGGGCAGAAAGGGCGGCGGGAACCGGTTCGCCTCCCCGCCGGGCATCAGCGACACCGACACCATCCACAGCAGCGGGATGGTGGTGAGGATCGCGAACGCGGCGACCGCGAGGTTGAGGAGGACCGGGCGCAGGGCCTTTACAGCCATTCGTGTTTCCTTCCCACCCTGAGCTGGAGCACGGTGAAGCACAGGATCAGCGCGAACAGCACCAGCGACACCGCGGACGCGGACCCCAGGCTCCACCAGCGAAAGCCCTCGTCGAACATGAAGTAGAGGACGGTCACCGTGCTCTGCGCCGGACCCCCCTGGGTCATGACATAGGGTTCGGTGAAGATCTGAAGGAAGCCCGACACCGACAGGATCGCCGCGAGCAGCAGCGTCGGGCCGATCGCGGGCAGGGTGACGTGGCGGAAGCGCAGCCACGCGCCCGCGCCGTCGAGCCGGGCGGCCTCGTCGAGGTCGGTCGAGACCGCGGCAAGCGCGGCGGTGAAGATCACCATGTTGTAGCCGAAGATTTTCCACACGATGAAGATCACGATCGCCGGGATCGAGGCCTGCGGGTCGCCCAGCCAGTCCACCGGCGCGATCCCCAGCGCATCCAGCCCGCGGTTGACCAGCCCGTAGCGGGTGTTGAGCAGGTAGCGCCACACCACCGCTGTCGCGACCAGCGTGGTGACATAGGGTGCGAACAGCAGCACCCGCCACAGCGGCTTCCACCGCACCGTCGCCGAGTGGAGAAGGAGCGCGGCGGCGAGCGAGGTGCCGATCGCGGCGGGGACGCCCAGCCCGGCGAAGACCGCTGTGTTGGCGAGCGCGCGCCAGAACAGCGGGTTGCCGAGCAGGCCGGTGTAGTTGCGAAGGCCGATCAGCCGGAGGTTGGACCAGTCGGCGAGCGCGTAGATGTCGAAATCGGTGATGCTGAGCGCCAGCGCGCCGGCCACGGGGATGACGAAGATCGCGAGGGTCAGCGCCAGCACGGGCGCGGCAAAGGCCATTCCGGCCCGTTCCGTCCGGGTCATGCGATCTGCCCCCGGTCGAGCATCCAGCGACGCTTTTCGAGCAGCCGGTCGGCGCGGCGGTCCATCTCGGCGGCGGCGGCGTCGACGGTGAAGCTGCCGCGGACCATGTGCTCGGCGACCAGCTGCATCTCCGTCTTGATCCGTTCCCATTCGGCGACCACCGGTTCCGCGCCGGGATGCGCGATCTGGGCGGCGAAGGTCCGCGACGCCGGGTCGGTCAGCGTTGCCCAGGCGCTCGGTCGCGACGGCAGGTCGCCGGTATAGGCGTGGAAGCGCAACTGGGTGGCGGGGGCGCACAGGTAGCGGGCGAGCGCCCAAGCGCGCGCGGGATCGCGGGCGTTGCGGGTGACGGCGAGGCTGCTGCCCCCGACCAGCCCCAGCGGGCGATCGCCCGTGGGCGACGGCATCGCCGCGGTGGCCCACTGGTCGCGCCGGATCTCCGCAGGCCGGCGGTTGAGGTCGCCGACCATGTAGGGCTGGCCCGGATAGAGCGTGAAGGTGCCTCGCGCGAAGGCGGTGAGCGGGTCCTCGATCTCCGTCGACAGGAGGCGCGGCGCCAGCCCCCCGTCGAACAGCGACTTGTAGAAGCCCAGCGCCGTGCGGAACGCGTCCGACCGGAAATTGCCGAACCGGCTGCCGTCGCGCAGCAGCGGCTCGCCGAGCTGGACCGCGAAGCTCAACAGGTGTTCGGGCCAGTTGAGCATCATCAGGATCGGCCAGTTGTCGGGATCGCGCGCCTTGAGCCTGCGCGCCATCGCGGTCCATCCGGCCCAGTCGGCGGGCGGGCGGTCGTAACCGGCAGCGCGGACGGGTGCGGCGAGGTAGAACTGGACATGCGCGCCGATCACCCAGGGCAGGCCGTAACGGTGCCGGCCGACCCGAACCTGTTCGGCGATGCCGGGGAACTGGTCGGCGAGCAGCGCAGGCGGCACCGGGACGATCGCGCCCACCGCCGCGAACTCGGGCACCCACGCGTTCTGCACCATCATCAGGTCGGGCAGGGTGTTGCCGGCATAGGCAGTGAGCATCTTTTCATGCGCGGCCGTCCAGGGCAGCGATTGGAGATCGACGCCGATCCCGGTCGCGCGTTCGAACGCGGGCATGAGCAGGGGGGCGTTCTCCCCCTCGGTCGACATCGCCCACATCGTCACACGGGCGGGGTCGTGGTGCACGCCGCAGGCGGCAAGCGCGGTGCCGGCGGCGGTGGCGGCCAGCAGGGCGCGGCGCGTGCAACCGGCGCGGATCACGGGGGTCGTCGCAACCATGCCCGCGTCCTGCCAGCCTTTGCTTTCCACGGCCAGCAAGGCGCGCGGGCTGTGCAATGATCTGTGTCATCCGATCGGGATTTGCGGGGCGGCGATGCTTGCGTCGGCCCATGATCCTGAACCAAGGCGATGCGCGACAGACCGCGCGGACGCGGCAACAGGGGCAACAGGCATGTCGATCGTCACCACCACCCGCGCAGCGCTGCTGGCAGGGGCCGCCATCGTCGCGCAACCGGCGCTGGCCCAGGTCGCGCCCGGTCAGGCCGCGCCCGACCAGGCCGCTCCCGATCCGGCGACGGCGCCGGCCGACGCCGCCGACGCAGGACAGGCGGAGGCGCAGGACGCGGGCGAGATCGTGGTGACGGGGTCGCGCATCGTCCGTCCAGACTACGCCTCGCCCAACCCGATCGTCTCGTTCGATGCGGCCAAGCTCCAGCAGTCGGGCCAGACCAACGTTACCGAATATCTGCGCCGGGTGCCCGCGCTGACCAATTCGATCGACAGCACCCGGTCGGCGGGCAATTCGCAGAACGAGGCGTCGATCGGGCAGGCGGGGCTCAACCTCCTCGACCTGCGCGGACTGGGTACCAACCGCACGCTGGTGCTGGTCAACGGTCGGCGCCATGTCGCCAGCCAGACCGATACCGCCGCGGTCGACATCAACGCGATCCCGACCGACCTGATCGAGCGGGTCGACGTACTGACCGGCGCCGCGTCGGCCGTGTACGGTGCGGACGGCGTGTCGGGGGTGGTGAATTTCGTGCTGCGCCGCGACTTCGACGGCCTTGCCGCGCGCAGCCAGCTGGGCGTGTCCAGCCGGGGGGACGCGGCCAACCGCTTCGCCTCGATCGTCGCGGGCCGCAACTTCGCCGACGGCCGCGCCAACGTGACGCTGGCATATGAATACAATGCCGAGGACCCGCTGGCGAACGACGATCGCGCCTATCTGCGTTCGGCCAACCGGTTCAACTTCGTCAATCTCGACGGGTACGACCCGACACGCGCCGGCAGCTACCAGCAGGGGCCGGTGGCGGACATCCGCTATGGCCAAAGCTCGCCCGCGGGGATCGTCTATATCGGCGACCAGATCTTCCGCGGCGACGGCGCGATCTACACGCCGGGCCGCCAGCTCCAGAACGACAGCTACACGCTGGGCGGCGACGACACCCCCGTCGCGGGCTATATCGGCGATATCCTGCCGCGCACCCGCCGCCATGCCGCCAACCTCCTGACCCGGTTCGACGCGTCCGATGCGTTCAAGGTGACGCTGGAGGGCAAGTTCGTCCAGGTCGATGCGCGCACCTTCAGCGGCTACAGCGGCACCTATCCGGTGACGGCGGCGCTGGACAATCCGTTCATTCCCGCCACCATCCTGCGGGCGGCGCAGGCGAACGGCGACGGCGCGGTCTATATCAGCCGCAACAACTTCGACCTTCCCCGCCGCGGCGAGGACGATCGCCGTCGCACCTATCGCGGGGTGGCCGACATTTCGGGGCGGCTGAACGAGCACGCCTCGTACGACGTCTACTACACCTATGGCCGCACCGACATACGCGCGACCAAGCTGAACGACCGCCTGGTCGATCGCTTCACCCAGGCCGTCGATGCGGTGCGCGATCCCGCGACAGGCGCGATCGTCTGCCGCTCGGCGACCGCGCGGGCGGCGGGATGCGTGCCGCTCAACACATTCGGCGCCAACACCGCGGACCCAGCGTCGTTCGCCTATTTCTACGACAACCCGGTCAGCAACGCCCGGGTGGAACAGCATGTCGCCAACGCCTCGCTGACCGGCGACTTCGGCCAGCTGTTCGAACTGCCCGGCGGTGCCGTCCAGTTCGCGGCGGGCGGCGAATACCGGCGCGAGTCGAGCCGCTTCCGTCCCGCTCAAGGGCTGATCGACGGGCTCTATTACTCGCCGGACGCCGGCATCTATGACGAGCCGGTCGTCCCGACCCCGTCGAGCGGCAAGTTCGACGTGTGGGAGGTGTTCGGCGAACTCAACGCGCCGCTGGTCCGGGACCGGCCGTTCGCGCACCTGTTGTCGGTGGGGGCGGCAGGGCGCTATTCGGACTATTCCACGATCGGCAGCACCGAGACGTGGCAGTTCAACGGCATCTGGGCGCCCGTGCAGGCGATCAGCTTGCGCGGATCGTACGGCCGTTCGGTCCGCGCGCCCAACATCGCGGAGATCTTTCGCCCGCGCACCGGCTTTGCCGACTTCATCGGCGATCCCTGCTATCTGGGCAACCGCAGCCAGGGGACCGAATTCCGCGACGCCAACTGCCGCGCGCTCATCACCGCCGCGGGCGGCAACCCGGCCAACTTCAACAACGCCAACAACCCCGATGCCAACGTCAACATCCCCGGCGCCGAGCAGGGCAACCCCAATCTGCGTCCCGAAGTGGCACGGACGTGGACGGCGGGCGTGGTGCTGCGCCCCGGCTTCGTGCCGCGGCTGCAGATCGCGGTCGACTGGTACGACATCCGGCTGCGCGACGCGATCAACCGCGCGTCGCCGAGCACGGTCGCCGAATTGTGCGTCGACCAGCCGACCACCGACAACCCCTTTTGCGGGGCGATCAGCCGGCGGCAGGGGACGGGGTACATCAACGGCTATGTCATTCAGCCCGAGAACGTCGCCGCGTTCCGCACCGCGGGGCTGGAACTGAACGCGAGCTATCAGATCCCGACAACGGCTGTGGGCAGTTTCGACATCCGGCTGGTCGGCGGTTACCTCCATCGGCTGGAGCAGGTCGCGACGCCGGGTGCGGCGGTGGAGAACAATGTCGACCGGCCGTTCCGGCCGAAGTGGAACGCGACCTTCTCGCCGACCTGGAGCCTGGACGGGATGACGCTGGCATACAACCTGCGCTGGCAGGACGGGGTCAGGCGGTTCTCGCGCTTCGCCACCGACGACAATCCGAGCTTCGTCGACCCGCGCTACTTCCGCTTCAAGGAGCTGTGGCAGCACGACGTGCAGGTCCAGGTGGACGCGGGCGACCGCTTCTCCTTCTATGGCGGGGTCAACAATCTGGGCGATCAGAAGCCCGATATCGGTTTCGAGACCAACGTGCCGATCTCGCCGCTGGGCCGGTTCTTCTATGCGGGCGCGAAGCTGCGGCTCGACCGGCGCTAGTCCGGCGCTACCGCGGGCTTGGCCAGCATCAGCGCGGCGCGGGTGGTAAGGACCACCGCGTCGCCATGCTGGTTGCGGCCGGTGTGGCGGAAGGTGACGATCCCCTGGCCGGGGCGCGACGCGGACGGGCGCAGGTCCAGCACCTCCGTCTCGGCCCGGATCGTGTCGCCGGCGAAGACGGGCTTCGGGAAGGTCGTCTCGCTCATGCCCAGGTTCGCGACGGTGGTGCCGAAGGTCGTGTCCTGTACCGACAGCCCGATCACCAGCCCGAGCGTGAACAGCGAGTTCATCAGCGGGCGCCCGAACTCCGTCGTGGCGGCATAGGCGTGGTCGATATGGATCGCGGCCGGGTTGAAGGTCAGCGACGAGAACAGGATGTTGTCCGCGTCGGTCACCGTGCGGCGCACCTCGTGGACGAAGCGCTGGCCGATCGTGAACTGTTCGAACCACAGACCGGGCATGGCGAACTCCTCCGCATCGCGCGCCGGGGTGCAGAGCCGGTGCAGGCCGGTGCTTGCGGCGGGATCGGTCGGGGATCAAGCCTGCGGGTGACGCCGCGGGGTCGTCAGGCCGCCAGCGTGGCCCGCCACGCTTCCGCATGGGCGTGGGCGGGGGCGTCGTCGACGTCGATCCAGTCGAGGTCGCTCACCTCCACGACGTGCGCCGCGCCGTCGGCGGCAAGCAGGCGGACGCCCTCGGTCAGGGAAGGGGCAGGCAGCGCGGCGAGCGCGGCGAGGAGGCGGGGGCCGATCGCGAACACGCCGGTGTCATAGGCGTCGTGCGGGGCGAGCCCTTTGCCGATCGCGACGATGCGGTCGCCCGCGGGCGCGACCGCGGTGACGTCGAGAGGGTCGACCCAGGCGTGGCCCAGCCGGCGATCGATCCCGAGCGTCAGCCCGCCCTGCGCCCCGCTGCCAGCCACCCGCGCATAAAGCCGCCAGTCGACCAGGTGGTCGCACATCGCGAGCAGCGCATCCTCGCCGGGCCGAAGCAGCGCCGCCCCCGCCAGGACCGACACGCCATTGGGCAGCGCGGGATCGGTGTCGGCGGTGTCCACCGCCAACGGCCAGCGCCGCCCGGCAAGGTGGGCGCGAACGTCGGCGGCACGATAGCCGACCACCACGATCGCGTGGGTGATCCCGGCATCGGCGAGCCCGAACAACGCATGATCGATCAGCGGGCGCCCCGCCACCGGGCAGAGCGGCTTGGACGCCGCGACCCCGCGCAACCGGCTACCCTCGCCCGCGGCGAGCAGGATTGCGGTGCGGATGGGAGCCGCGGGTTGCGTGTCTTGGTGCGGGGCTGGTCGAAGCACTGTTCCACCTCGGGAAGAACAGCCCTTCGACAAGCTCAGGGCAATGGAGAAAAGACGCGCGTCAGGCCGCGGCGATGAAGCGTTCGACCTCGACCTGCGCGATGTCGTCGGTCATCTGGGTGCGCGGGTGCTTGCAGAAATAAGCCGATGCCGGGTCGATCACACCCTTAAGCCCGCGGTCGCGCGCGATCTTGGCGCAGCGGATCATGTCGATCGCGACGCCGGCCGAATTGGGCGAGTCCTCGACCGAGAGACGCAGCTCCAGGTTCATCGGCACTCCGCCGAACAGCTGGCCTTCCATGCGCAGGAAGCAGACCTTGTTGTCGTTCTGCCACGGCACATAGTCGGACGGGCCGATATGGACATTGTCGTCGTCGAGCCGCTCAGCCGCGACCGACTGAACCGCCTCGGTCTTGCTGATCTTCTTCGATTCGAGCCGGCGGTGGTTCGACATGTTGAGGAAGTCGGTGTTGCCGCCGGTGTTGAGCTGATATGTCCGGTCGAGCTTGACCCCGCGCTTGGCAAACAGGTCGGTCAAGACGCGGTGCACGATGGTCGCGCCGAGCTGCGCCTTGATGTCGTCGCCGATGATCGGGACGCCCGCCGCCTCGAACCTTGCGGCCCATTCGGGGTTGGACGCGATGAACACGGGGATGTTGTTGACGAAGGCGACGCCAGCCTCGAGCGCGCATTCGGCGTAGAACTCTGTCGCCTTCTGCGAGCCGACCGGCAGGTAGTTCATCAGCACGTCCGCACCGGACGCCTTCAGTTCGGCGACGACCTCGTCCTTGGACGCCTGGGTGTCGTTGGCGACGATAAAGGTGCGGTCGTCCTTGTAGTCGCTCATGTGGTCGGCGACGCCGTCGAGCACCGCACCCATCTTCACCGTGGTGCCGGTGGCGGGCAGGTTGGCCGCGAACACGGCGGTGCAGTTGGGCTTGGCGAACACCGCCTCGGCGACATCGCGCCCGACCTTGCGGCTGTCCACGTCCCAGGCGGCGACGACGGTGATGTCGGCCGGGCGATAGCCGCCCATTTCCCAATGCATCAGGCCGACGGCATCGTTGGTGCCCTCGCGATAATATTCCAGCCCCTGAACCAGGCTGCTCGCACAGTTGCCGATGCCGACGATGGCGATGCGGATGGTGCCCATTAGTGTCCCTGTTCCTTAACGATGAGGGGCGCTGCCGATCGATCCTCGGCCGCGGCGAAGTGGCCATCAGCGCGCTCGACGCGCCTGTGCCACAGAATCGAAACAATTGCGACGCCCGTCAACGGCCCGAGTTCCACCCACCAGAACAGCCTGGGATTGCCGACAACACAGGCGGCGAACACCGCCAGGACGCGGACGTTGGCGGTCAGCAGCGAGGCCAGCCGCATCGGCGCGATCGCATCGGCGGCATAGGCCTGGCCGAGCGCGATCGGGTCGGCGGCGGCGGCGAGCCGACGTTCGAACGGCAACGCGACGCGATCGAGGCTGGTCGACACGAGGTCGTAGAGCCGCACCAGCGGGCTCCCTGCGACCGGCGGCACGACCGTCATCGCCACACCCCTGGCGCGGCGATGGAAGCGGGCGCGCTCGCCCTCGTACAGGCTCGACTGGACGGCGTGCGCGGCGGCGGCGGCGATCGCGAGCACCCAGCCGGCCGCCGTGTCCACCGTCCAGGCGAGGGAGACGTAGATCAGCGCGAACACGCCATGGTCGCACATCCCGTCCAGCGCGCGGCCGAGCGGCGAGGCGGTGCCGGTCGCGCGCGCGACCATGCCGTCGAGCCCGTCGGCGACCAGCCAGCCGACCGACAGGACCAGCCCGAGCAGCGCAAACGGCCAGCTGTGCCATTGCGCATAGGCCGCCGCCGCCGCCGTCCCCAACGTTAGGCCCGTGATCGAAACCGCGTTCGCCGACACTCCTGCCGCGATCGTCGGGCGCAGCAACAGGCGGCCGAGCGGATGGATCAGGTAAAGGTTGGAAGGATCCTCGATCCGGCGATCGCGCGATCCGTCCGGAGGCGGGACTTTCATGGGCGTGTCATCTGCGACCAGTTTGGCGAAAACGCAAGGGAGCTCAACTTGCGCCGAAACGTTTGGGCGCATCCTGTTGCGGCTTTGCCCGAAGCAGAAGAAGGCGCCGAATTAGTCGGGTACGTTGCCGGCCAGTTCGTCCAGCCACGGCGTCGCGACGCCGTCGGACGGTGCGCGCCAGTCCCCCCGCGGCGACAGCGCCCCACCCGCGGACACCTTGGGCCCGTTGGGCAACGCGGAACGCTTGAACTGGCTGGTCCGGAAGAAGCGATGGCAGAACCGTTCCAGCCAGTGACGGATCGTCGGCAGGTCGTAGGCGACCTTGGCCGTCGGCGGCAGGTCGGCGGGCCAGCGGCCGGCGGCGACGTCGCGCCAGGCATGCCAGGCGAGAAACGCGATCTTCGACGGCGCAAGGCCGTGGCGGATCACATAATGCGCGAAGAAGTCGTTGAGCGCATAGGGCCCGATCATCGCTTCGGTGGATTGCAGCGCCCCCGTTTCGGCGTCGGCGGGGACGAGCTCGGGGCTGATCTCCTGCGCCAGAATCGCTTCGAGCACCCGGTCGGTCATCGCGTCATACTGGTCGGTGCGGATGCACCAGCGGATCAGGAACTGGATCAGCGTCTTGGGAACGCCCGCATTGACCGCATAGTGGCTCATCTGGTCGCCGACGCCATAGGTGCACCAGCCAAGCGCCAGTTCGGACAGGTCGCCGGTGCCGAGCACGAAACCGCCGCGCTGGTTGGCGAGGCGGAACAGATAGTCGGTCCTGAGCCCGGCCTGGACGTTTTCGAACGTCACGTCGTACACCGGTTCGCCCCGCGCGAAGGGGTGGTCCATCTCCTCCAGCATGCGCTGCGCCGCCGGGCGGATATCGATCTCCGCCGCAGTGATGCCCAGCGCGCGCATCAGCGCCCAAGCCTGGCCCTTGGTCGCCTCCCCGGTCGCGAAGCCGGGCATGGTGAAGCCCAGGATGTGGTCACGCGGCCGGCCCAGCCGGTCCATCGCCTTGGCCGCGACGATCAGCGCATGGGTCGAGTCGAGCCCGCCCGACACCCCGATCACCAGCGTCCTGGCGCCCGATGCGGTGATCCGCTTCAGCAGCGCCTCGACCTGGATATTGTACGCCTCGTAGCAATCGGCGTCGCGCTTGTCGGGGTCGTTGGGGACGAAGGGGAAGCGGCGGATATCGCGTTCGAGGCCGATGTCGCGCGGCTCCGTCCCGAACGCGAAGCCGATCCGGCGAAAGCGGGTCTCGGGATGGCTCGCATGGGCCGCGGCATCGTTGAAGGTGCCGAAGCGGGTACGCTCCTGCATCACCCGTTCGAGGTCGATATCGGCGACCGCGAGATCGGGTTCGAGCTGGAACCGTTCGGACTGGGCGATCAGCTCGCCAAGCTCGTAGATCAGCCCCTGCCCGTCCCAGGCGAGGTCGGTGGTGCTTTCCCCCGGTCCGGCGGCAGCATAGACATAGGCGCACACGCCCCGAGCCGATTGCGCCGCGGCGAGCATGGCCCGCTCGCGCGCCTTGCCGATGACGATGTTCGAGGCCGACAGGTTGCAGCAGATCGTCGCGCCCGCGAGTGCGCCCGCGGTCGACGGCGGCGTGGGCGCCCAGTAATCCTCGCAGATCTCGGGATGGACGACGAAGCCGGGCAGGTCGTCGGCCGCGAACAGCAGGTCGGTGCCGAAGGGGACGGTCTGGTCCGCCACCTCGATCGTGAGACCGGCGAGCCCTGCGCCGCTCGCGAACCAGCGTTTCTCGTAATATTCGCGGTAGTTGGGAAAGAAGGTCTTAGGCACCGCACCCAGGATCCGCCCGTGATGGATCGCCAGCGCGCAGTTGTAGAGGCGGCCGTTGCGGGGCAGTGCGGCGCCGACCAGCAACAGCGGCTGAAGGTCGCGGCTCGCCGCTGCCACGCGCGCCACCGCTGCGGCGCTGGCCCGCTGCTGCGCGGTCTGGAGGTGGAGGTCGTCGATGGCGTAGCTCGTCAGGTTCAGTTCGGGATAGACGACGAGGTCGCATCCGCGTGCGTCCGCGACCTGCGCCAGTTCGATCGCGGCATCGGCGTTGGCGGCGGCGTCCCCGACGCTGGCGCGCGGCGTGGCGGCGGCGACGCGAGCCATGCCGTGGCTGTGGAGGGCGTAGAAGGGGTGGATCATGCGCGTGATCTAGCCGTCCCGAACCGTGAACGTCACCTCGCGAATGCGGGGGCTGCCGCTTTCTTTCCCGCGGCGGTAGGGGAGGCGCATGACCACGCTCCATGGGATCCCGAACTGCGGCACGGTGAAGAAGGCGCGCGTCTGGCTCGCCGAACGGGGCGTCGCCTATGCCTTCCACGACTACAAGAAGACGGGGGTGGATCGCGCTGAGCTCGAACGCTGGGTCGACGCGCTGGGGTGGGAGGCGGTGCTCAACCGTTCGGGTACCACGTTCCGCAACCTGCCGGAGGCTGTTCGCGAGGGGCTGGACCGCGACCGCGCGATCGCGATCATGCTGGCCCATCCGTCGGCGATCAGGCGGCCGATGCTGGTGCATGGGGAGACGATTGCGGCGGGCTTCGCGCCGGAGCGGTACGCGGCGGTTTTCGGCTGACCCGAGCTTGTGCACGGCCGGCGTGCCGGACCCGGCTCGGCCTCCATCGATCGTGCGGCGCCACCCCCGTCGCCATCCGCAAGGGCGACAACCTGCGCTGATCGGGATAAGGCCAGGCCCATGTCCACCACCTACACCATCGATACCGCCACCAGCCGCGCCACCCCCACCCCTGCGCCGGCGAAGCGGCTGTCCGTTCCCGCGATCCGCCAGCGCAAGACGGGCGGGGAGGGGAGCGGCGAGCCGCTGGTGATGCTGACCGCGTACACCGTCCGCACCGCGCAGCTGCTGGACCCGCATTGCGACCTGCTGCTGGTCGGCGACAGTTTGGGGCAGGTGATCTATGGCCTGCCATCGACGGTGCCGGTGACGCTGGAGATGATGGCGGCGCACGGCGCGGCGGTGGTGCGGGGCAGCTACCATGCCGTGGTGGTGATCGACATGCCCTTCGGCAGCTACGAGGCGAGCCCCGAACAGGCGTTCGCCAGCGCAGCCCAGTTGCTGAAGCAGACCGGCGCGGCGGCGGTGAAGCTGGAGGGCGGGGAGGCGATGGCGCCCACCGTCCGCTTCCTCACCGATCGCGGCATCCCGGTGATGGGGCATGTCGGGCTGACCCCGCAGGCAGTCAATGCGCTGGGGGGCTATGGCGCGCGCGGGCGAAGCGAGGCCGAAGCGGCGAAGATCGTCGCGGACGGGATCGCGGTGGCCGAGGCGGGGGCGTTCGCGCTGGTGATCGAAGGGGTGGTGGAGCCGATCGCGATCGCGCTGACCGAGCAGGTCGCGTGCCCCACCATCGGCATCGGCGCGTCGGCGCGGTGCGACGGGCAGGTGCTGGTCGCGGAGGACATGTTGGGGCTGTTCGAGCGTTTGCCCCGGTTCGTGAAGCGCTATGGCGACATGGCGGCGGCGATCTCCGACGCCGCCGCGCATTATGCCGCAGACGTCCGGGCGCGGGCGTTTCCCGGCGCCGAGCAGGTCTACGCCCCCAGGCCCTGACGCCGACCCGCTTCCGTTTCGGCGCGGTCGGCGCTAAGAGCGCATGGCTCATCCCGCATCAGCCACCCGGAGCCGTCCTTGGCGTTGTCCCCCAATACCGACCAGGCCTTTCTGCGCGAAGTCGACGAGGAACTGCGTCGCGACCAGCTCGCGACCTTCTGGGAACGCTGGGGCCGGGCGGCGATCGTCGCGGTGGTGGTCGGGCTGCTGCTGTTCGGCGGCTACCTGTTCTGGCAGCATCGACGCACCGTCGCGGCGGGCGAGGAGGGCGAGAAGCTTCAGGCGGCGTATCAGGCGCTGGGCTCGGGCCAGACGCCGGCCGCCGAAAAACCTCTGGCGGAGCTCGCCGGTTCGGGCGGCGACGGCTATCGCGCGCTGGCGCAGTTCACGCAGGCCGACATCCTCCTCAACCGCAACGATGCCAAGGGCGCTGCCGCCCGCTTCGCCGCGATTGCCGCCGACACCAGGCTGGCGCAGCCGTTCCGCGATCTTGCCATCATCCGCCAGACCGCGACCGAGTACGATCAGCTCAAGCCGCAGGTGGTGATCGACCGGCTGCGGCCGCTGGCGGTGCCGGGCAACGCGTTCTTCGGGTCGGCGGGCGAGATGCTGGCCGTCGCCTATCTGCGCAGCAACCAGGCGGACTTGGCATCGCGCCTGTTCGCGCAGGTCGGCGCCAATGCCGACGTGCCCGAGACGATCCGTCAACGCGCCGTTCAGATGGCGGGATCGATGGGGGCGTCCGTTCCGGCACCGGTCGGCGCACGCAACGCCGCCGCGCAGGGCGCTCAGGTCAAGGGTCCGCAGGAATGAAGCATGCCGTTCGCACCACCGTCGCCATCGCGGCGCTGATCGGCTTGAGCGGGTGCGGAATCTTCAAGGGCGCGCCCAAGAAGACCCCCACCGTCGGCAATCGGGTCTCGATCCTCGCCTCCGACAGCGACATCAGCACCGACCAGACGATCGCGGACGTGGCGGTGACGCTGCCCGCGCCCGCCGCCAACGCGGACTGGGCGCAGCCGGGTGGCAATCCCGCCAAGTCGATGGGGCAACTGGCGCTCGGGTCCGCTCCGCAGCGGCTGTGGCGCGCGAAGATCAACGGCGGGTCCAACCGCGAGCGGCTGGCCGCGCCGCCGGTGGTGGCCACCGGCAAGCTGTTCGTGATCGATGTCACCGCCACCATCCACGCCTTTGACGCGAACACCGGCGCGGTGCTGTGGACCGCGCAGGTCAACGACCAGAAGGCCAATCGCACCGCCCGGTTCGGCGGCGGCGCCAGCTATGACGACGGGCGCGTGTTCGCGACCGACGGGCTGGGCGACGTGGTCGCGCTGAACGCCGCCGACGGCAAGGAGATCTGGCGCCAGCGTCCCGGCGGTCCCCTGCGCGGCAGCCCGACGGTGGCCGAGGGCTCGGTCTTTGTGCTGAGCCAGGACAACCAGATGTTCTCGCTCGACCAGGCCAACGGCCAGGTCCAGTGGGTCAAGGGTGCGACGCTCGAATCGCAGGGCGTGTTCGGGGTCGGCGCGCCCGCGGTCAGCCAGGGATCGATCGTCGCGGGATTTTCGAGCGGCGAGCTCAATGCCTATCGCTACGAGAACGGGCTCAGCCTGTGGCAGGACGCGCTCAGCCGCGCCTCCATCTCGACATCGGTGTCGAGCCTGGCGGACATCGACGCCAGCCCGGTGATCGATGGCGGCCGGGTCTATGCGGTGGGGCAGGGCGGGCGCATGGTCGCGCTGGAACTGTCCACCGGGCAACGTCTGTGGGAGCAGAGCTTCGCCGGCATCTCGACGCCATGGATCGCGGGCGAGTGGGTCTTTGTCGCGACCGACGACGCGCGGCTGATCTGCCTCGCGCGATCGACCGGCAAGGCGCGCTGGATCGCCCAGCTGCCGCGGTATCGCAACCAGAAGAAGCGGTCGGGGCCGATCAACTGGTACGGTCCGGTGCTCGCCGGCGGACGGCTGGTGCTGACCAACTCGCGCGGGCAGGTGAGTTTCGCGAGCCCGACCGACGGCACGCTCGCCGATCCGGTCGCGGGCGGGGCAGCCTTCTCGTTGCCGCCGATCGTCGCCAACAACACGCTGTACACGCTCGACCAGGCCGGTTCCGTCACCGCCTGGCGGTAATCACCCGGCGCCTGTGACGGCTCGTCCGCTGGCCGGAGAGGGGAGTTGGACGCCGCCGCCCGCTTCGGCTAACGCGCAGCGATGCCCAAGCTCCCTACGGTCGCGATCGTCGGCCGGCCGAACGTCGGCAAGTCCACCCTGTTCAACCGTCTCGTCGGCAAGAAGCTGGCGCTGGTCGACGACCGCCCCGGCGTGACGCGCGATCGCCGGGAGGGCGATGCGCACCTGCTTGGCCTCGATTTCCGCGTCATCGACACCGCCGGCTACGAGGATCACGACGCCCAGTCGCTTCCGGGCCGGATGCGTCAGCAGACCGAGGCCGCGGTGGGGCAGGCGGATGTAGCGCTGTTCCTGGTCGACGCGCGCGCCGGCGTGGTGCCGCTCGACGAGGAGATCGCCCGCTGGCTGCGCGGATCGACCACCCCGATCGTCCTGGCCGCCAACAAGGCGGAGGGGCGCGGCGGCGATCAGGGGGTATTGGAGGCGCTGGCGCTGGGCTTCGGCGATCCCGTCCAGCTGTCGGCCGAACATGGCGAAGGCGTCGGCGACCTGTTCGAGGCGTTGTTGCCGCATCTGGAGCGCGAGGACGTCGAGGACGATCCCGAGGACGACAGTCCCGATGCGATCCTCAAGCTCGCGATCGTCGGGCGCCCGAATGCCGGCAAGTCGACGCTCATCAACCGGATGCTGGGCGAGGACCGCCTCATCACCGGGCCGGAAGCGGGCATCACCCGCGATTCGATCGCGGTCGACTGGCACTGGCAGGACCCCAAGGGCGGCGCGCGCCCCGTCCGCCTGATCGACACCGCCGGGATGCGCAAGCGTGCCAAGGTGCAGGACAAGCTGGAGAAGCTGTCGGTCGCCGACGCGTTGCGCGCGGTCGATTTCGCCGAGGTGGTGGTGCTGCTGCTCGACGCGACGCTGGGGCTGGAAGCGCAGGACCTGCGCATCGCCGACCGGGTGCTGGAGGAAGGTCGCGCGCTCGTTATCGCGTTAAACAAGTGGGACGTCGCCGAGAATGCGTCGTCGCTGTTCAACGGCGTCAAGAAGGCGCTGGAGGACGGCCTCAGCCAGGTGAAGGGCGTCACCGTCATCACCGTGTCGGGAATGACCGGCCGGGGCCTCGACCAGCTGATCGGCGCCGCGTTCGAGACGCGCGAGGCGTGGTCGAGGCGGGTCGGCACCGGCGAGCTCAACCGCTGGTTCGAGCGCGCGATCGAGGCGAACCCGCCGCCCGCGCCCGGCGGCAAGCGGATAAAGATGCGCTACGTCACCCAGGTCAAGACGCGCCCGCCCAGCTTCGTGATCTTCGGGACGCGGGTGGACCAGTTGCCCGCCAGCTACGAGCGGTATCTGGTCAATTCGATGCGGCGCGATCTGGGCTTCGGCGCGGTGCCGGTGCGCCTGTCGCTGCGCGCGCCCAAGAACCCGTTCGACCGCGAGTCGTAACCCCCTCTTTACCCCGCCTGCCGTAGCGATGACGCAAGGCCGTGAGGGTACGGGAGTGACAGGGTGACGTTCCAGGGCAGCACAATGGTCGACTGGACCGCCTATGGGCGCGCGCGCAGCGAGCTGGGCGCCGGTTTCGTCCGCATCCTGGGCTACTTCCGGGAGGACGGGTGGAAATCGGTCGGCGCGGTCGAGGCGGCGATGCGCACCCGCAACGCCGCGGCGATGGTGATCCCCGCGCATACGCTGAAGGGCGAGTCGCGCCAGTTCGGCGCCGAGCCGCTCGCGGCCCTGGCCGAGCGGATCGAGAACATCGCCCGCGACGCGGTCGAGATGCAGGACACCCCCGACGAGGCGCTCGAGTCGGTGGCGCAGCTTCGTCCGCTGTTCGAGCAGACCATCGTGTTGCTGGAGCGAGAGGCCAACCCGGTCGTCCAGCGCCGGTCGCCGGGCGGCGGCTTCGGCCGACGCGGCATGTGACCCGCCGTCAGCGTTTCTCGCCGAGCCCCGTCGCGGTCCAGTAGAGGCCGCCCATCAGGTGGTCGAGATAGCGCGGGTCGCGGTACATCTCGCCATTGTGGCCAAGCGTGGTGACAAAGACGCGGCCCTTCTCATACGCGTGATGCCATGCGATCGGATGGTCCTTGCCCATCGGGTGCGAAACCTGTCCGGGCCAGATCTTGGTGGGATCGTAGCTGGCTTCGTCGACATTCAGCACGGGCGTGATGCGGACGTCGTACGGGTTGGTGGTGACGTAGAACTCGTCGCTCCAGATCCAGCGATCGGGCAGGCCGTAGGTGGCCGGAAACCCCGGGTCGGCCACCGTCACCACCCCGGTCTGCAGCATCGGGTGGACGCCCACGCGGCGCCCGACCAGCTTTTCGTACCAGGGCCACGCCTCCGCCGGGGTGATCGCCGCGCGGTGGACCACCATCGCATTGCCGCCGGCGCGCATGTACGCCTCGAAACGCTGACGCTGCGCCGGGGTCAGTTCCTCGCCCGGCGTGTTGAGGAACATGACAGCGGCATATTGCTTCAGGTCGCCGTCGAACGCGTCCGTCCGGTTGGTCCAGGTCATCTCGAACTGGTGCAGCTTGGCCAGGTGTTCCAGGCTGTCGCGCGCGATCGGGATGTACTCGTAATGATACTTGTTGGGGATCGCGAGCACGAGCACCTTATACTGTGACTGCGCCCGGCCGGCGGACGGCGCGATCAGCGCCGCCAGCGCCAGCAGCATGCCGACAATGATCCTCATCCCGCTTTTCCCCCTTTATGCCAGCGCCGCGTCCGCTCCCATCAGCGCCGGGAAGAACCCTTCATGCCCGGCCCGCAGCTCGTCGAGCGCGACCACGTCGTCGCGATCGGGGCGTTCGAAGATCAGCCGTTTGCCGCCGGTCCGCCCCATCGGCTCCGCCTCCACCCCCGCCGCGTGCGCCGCGCCCAGGAAGTCGAGCAGCGCATGGTCGTGGACGGTGACGATATAGACGCCCTGATCCTCGGCGAAGAAGCTGCGCGCGCAATGAAAGGGCTGCTTGCGGTCGATCATCGCGCCGACATTGCCCGCCAGCGCCATTTCCGCGATCGCCACCGCGACGCCGCCGTCCGACACGTCGTGCGCTGCGGACAGGTACCCCGCCTCGATCGACGCACGGACGAAGTCGCCGGTGCGGCGCTCGGCGGCAAGGTCGACCGGCGGGGGCGGGCCCGCGTCGCGGCCATCGATGCCCTGGCATTCGCGCATCCACAGCGACTGGCCGAGATGCCCGCCGCGGGTGCCGATCGCGAGGATGATGTCGCCCGATCCCTTGAACGCGATCGTGCAGTTCTTCTGCCAATCCGCCAGCAACCCGACCCCGCCGATCGCGGGGGTGGGCAGGATCGCTGAGCCGCCCCCGGTCGCCTTGGACTCGTTGTAGAGGCTGACATTGCCCGACACGATCGGGAAGTCGAGCGCGCGGCAGGCATCGCTCATTCCCTCAAGGCAGCCGACGATCTGGCCCATGATGACGGGGTTCTGCGGGTTGGCGAAATTGAGGCAGTTGGTTACCGCCAGCGGCTTCGCGCCGACCGCGGACAGGTTGCGCCATGCCTCCGCCACCCCCTGCCGCCCGCCGTCGACCGGCGAGGCGAAGCAATAGCGCGGAGTGCAATCGGTGGTCATCGCCAGCGCCTTGGCCGTGCCATGGACCCGCACTACCGCCGCGTCGCCGCCGGGGCGCTGGACGGTGTCGGCGCCGACCATGTGGTCGTACTGTTCCCAGATCCAGCGGCGCGAGGCGAGGTCCGGAGAGGCCATCAACCGCTTGAGGTCGCCCGCGATGTCGCGGCAGAAATGCGTGTCCGCGAGCGGGGCGGGCGGCTCGGTCGGCACGTGCGGGCGGTCGTAGAGCGGCGCCTCGTCGGCGAGCGGCCCGAGCGGGATGTCGCACACCACCTCGCCCCGGTGGCGCAGCACCATACGGCCGGTGTCGGTGACATGGCCGATCACGGCGAAGTCGAGCTCCCACTTGCGGAAGATCGCAGCCGCCTCGCCCTCGCGGCCGGGCTTGAGGACCATGAGCATCCGCTCCTGGCTTTCCGACAGCATCATCTCGTACGCGGTCATCCCCGTCTCGCGCTGGGGGACGTCGTCCATCACCAGCTCGATCCCGACCCCGCCCTTGGACGCCATCTCGACGCTCGACGAGGTCAGGCCCGCCGCGCCCATGTCCTGGATCGCGACGATCGCGTCGGACGCCATCAGTTCCAGGCAGGCCTCGATCAGCAGCTTCTCGGTGAACGGGTCGCCGACCTGCACCGTGGGGCGCTTCTCCTCCGTGTCGTCGGAGAAATCGGCGGACGCCATGGTAGCGCCGTGGATGCCGTCGCGCCCGGTCTTGGACCCGACATAGACGATCGGGTTGCCGATGCCCGATGCGGCCGAATAGAAGATCCTGTCCTGATCCGCGACGCCCACCGTCATCGCGTTGACCAGGATGTTGCCGTCATACGCGGGGTGGAAGTTCACCTCCCCCCCGACCGTAGGCACGCCGACGCAATTGCCATAGCCGCCGATGCCGTGGACCACGCCCGCGATCAGGTGGCGCATCCGGGGATGGTCCGGCCGGCCGAAGCGGAGCGCGTTAAGGTTGGCGATCGGCCGCGCCCCCATGGTGAACACGTCGCGCAGGATGCCGCCCACCCCGGTCGCCGCGCCCTGATACGGCTCGATGTACGAAGGGTGGTTGTGCGACTCCATCTTGAAGATCGCGGCCTGGCCGTCCCCGATGTCGACCACGCCCGCATTCTCACCGGGACCACAGATCACCTGCGGGCCGGTGGTGGGCAGCTTCTTAAGATGAATGCGGCTCGACTTGTACGAACAATGCTCGGACCACATGACCGAGAAGATGCCGAGCTCGACCAGGTTCGGCTCGCGGCCGAGCGCGTGGAGGACGCGCTCGTATTCCTCGGGCGACAGGCCGTGGTCGGCTACGATTTGGGGGTTGATGGCGGGTGAGGTGCTCGCAGTCATGCGCGAGCGCATAGCCGCGCGTCGGCGTCTACGCCACCCGTCGCACTTACCACTTGGCAGCTCCGATACGCGTGATTAGCCTCCGTGGAAGGGAGGATAGATCATGCTTCTTGTGTTGCTCTTGGCCGCGGCCGCACCTGGTAACGTGATTACCGGCGACTTCGATCGGGACGGGCGCATGGACCGCATCCGGCTCCAGAAGACCGGCGAAATCTACCGCATCATGATGTTCCGGTCGACCGGAGAGGTCGTACCCGTCGAGATGAATGTTCCCATTGCCGACGATTTCAAGCTGCGCAAGGTGAACCGTCAGGACCGCGTCGCGGCATGCCAGTTCGCGTCGGTGTCTCGCTATGTCTGCGATGCTGGGGACGTCGTCCAGTACGGAAGCGCTACCCGGAGCGCGATGGCGGTGTGGAACGGCCAGCGCTTCCTCGTCTATCGCCCGCCGGTTGGCGACCCGGCGAGATCGAACGACTAGCGTCAGCCTTCGCTACTCGACGTGAAGATCTCGCACCCGTCCTCGGTGATGCCGATCGAATGTTCGAATTGCGCCGACAGCGACCGGTCGCGGGTGACCGCGGTCCAGCCGTCGTCGAGCAGCTTGACGTCGGGGCGGCCAATGTTGACCATCGGCTCGATCGTGAAGATCATGCCGGGCTTCAGCTCGGGCCCGGTGCCGGGCTTGCCGACATGCACCACTTCGGGCGCGTCGTGGAACAGCCGGCCAAGGCCGTGGCCGCAGAAGTCGCGCACCACGCCATAGCGGTGCTTTTCCGCATGTCGCTGGATCGCGTGGGCGACGTCGCCCATCCGGTTGCCGGGGCGGGCCTGCTCGATGCCGAGCATCAGGCACTCGTACGTCACCTCGACCAGCCGCCGCGCCTTCAATGGGACGTCGCCGATCAGGTACATGCGGCTCGAATCGCCATGCCAGCCGTCAAGGATCGGGGTGACGTCGACGTTGACGATGTCACCCGACTTCAGCGTCTTGTCCGACGGGATGCCGTGACAGACGACGTGGTTGATCGAGATGCAGGTCGAATGGGTATAGCCGCGATAGCCCAACGTCGCCGGCGTCGCGCCGGCCGCGCGGACGAAATCGTAGATCAGCCGGTCGATCTCGCCGGTGGTGACGCCAGGCACCATGTGCGGGACGATCATGTCCAGCGTCTCGGCCGCCAGCCGGCCGGCGCGGTGCATCCCGTCGAACGCGTCGCGACCATGCAGCTTGATCGCGCCGGTGCGGATGTCGGGCGTGTCGGCGGACACGGAAACATAGTCCATCATGACCGGCGATATAGCGTGGCCGCGCAGGGTTTGCGAGGCTAGGCAGGCGTCATGAGCGACGAACGCATCTGGACCGCCGCGCTGGTGGTGATCGGCGACGAGATCCTGTCGGGGCGGACTCAGGATCGCAACGTCGCGCAGTTGGCGAGCTGGCTCAACGTCCAGGGTATCCGGCTGGCGGAGGTGCGGGTCGTCGGCGACGTCGAGCACGCGATCGTCGAGGCGGTCACCCAGCTGGGCGCCCGCAACGACTATCTGTTCACCACCGGCGGCATCGGGCCGACGCATGACGACATCACCGTCGACGCGATCGCGAAGGCGCTGGGCGTCGGCGTCGAACATCACCCGGAAGCGCTGGCGATCCTGGAGCGCTATTACGCGACCCGTGGCGGGATGACGGAGGCGCGGGCGCGGATGGCGCGGGTGCCCGCAGGCGCGACGCTGATCGAGAACCGCATATCCGGCGCACCCGGCATTCGCATCGGCAACTGGTTCGTGATGGCGGGCGTTCCCCACATAACCGCCGGGATGCTCGACACGCTGACCGGTACGCTCGAAGGCGGACATCCGGTTGTGTCGCTGACGGTCGGTTGCTGGGTGGCGGAAAGCGAGGTCGCCGACCTGCTGCGCACCACCGAACGTGCGCACGACGGCGTGGCGATCGGCAGCTACCCGTTCTTCCGCGAGGGGCGGGTGGGGGCGAACTTCGTGGTCCGCTCGCCCGATCCGGAGGCGGTCGCTGCGTGCCTCGCGGCGCTGACCGCGGCGCTGGAAGGTGAGGGGCGTGAGACGGTCGAGGACGGCATTTGACGGCCATCCTCCCCTGCCAGGAGGAGGTGGCAGGCGTGCCTGACGGAGGAGGAGGACGCCCGACGATGGTGGATCGCCTACCCCCCTCCGTTGTCTTCGGTGCCACCTTCCCCTAGCGGGTAGGATCAGGAGGAGCTGCCCGCCCGTCTCACATCCCGTTGAGCATCTCGATGTGATGCTGCACCACCGGCACGATCTGCCCCGCGACCGTCTTCAGACCCGCCGCCGAACCATTCGCGGCATAGCCCTGGTGCAGCGCCAGCGCCTTCTGGTGAGAGGTCTTCTGCTGTCGGACATAGAGCTGGTCGCGCAGCGTGCCCTTGGTCGCACGCAGCGCGGCGACGTTGCGCAGGCCCGTGGCGTCGAGCCGTGGCGGGGGCACCGTCAACCCCGCAGCCTCAGCCGCCGCCTTGACGTCGGCGGTGCTCTTGGTGTGATCCGTCACCATCATGTCGGCGAACTCGCGCAGCTTCGCGTTCTGCGTCGTCTGGAGCAGTAGTCGGCTCGACTGGATCTCGTACTGGTCGGACGCGCCGGCCATCTTGACGTAAGTCGCCGGGCTGGTCGGTGCCTGCGCCTGGACGGCGGCAAGCGGGGCCGCGACGATCGCGGCGGCGAGGATGGTGCGGTTCATGGCGCCCCTCACTTGTTCGCCGAGCCGGGCTCGGCCATGTTGCGGTGCTGCTGGGCGAGCACCTCGTTCGGGGTGATGTTGGCGATGGTGGTCTGGATTTTGTTCTTCCAGCCCGACACGACATGCTTGCTGCCCGACATCACCGCGTCATAGCCGTCCTTGGCGACGTCCGCCGGATCGCTCTTGCTGTCTGACACGCCGACCGAAGTGTCCATCATGTCGCCGCGCTTGAAGAACTCGGTCTCGACCGGGCCGGGCATCAGGTTGGTCAGCGTGACCCCATCCGCATCCTTGATCTCGTTCTGGATCGCCGCGACGAAGCTGTCCACGAACGCCTTGGTGCCGTTGTACACCGCCTGGAACGCGCCGGGGATGTAGCCAGCGACCGATCCCGTCACGAGCACCTTGCCGTCGTTGCGCACGACCATCTGCCCCAGCACCTTCTGGAGGAGGTAGGTGGTGCCGGTGACGTTGGTGTCGATCACGTGCCGCCAGTCCTTCGCGTCCTGGTCGAGGAACGCGCGGCCGAGGCCATGGCCGGCATTGGCGCACAGCAGGTCGATCTGCCGCCCGCCCGCGGCCTCCAGCAGCCGGTCGACGCCCTCGAAGGTGGACAGGTCGACGTCGAGCGTCTTGGCGTTGCCCGGCACTTCGGTGAACGGCGTATCGGCGGCGAGCAGCAGCTCGTAGCCGTCGGCGGCGGCGAGCTTGGCGAGTTCCAGGCCAATACCGGTCGAGGCACCGGTGACGATGGCGAACTTGGTCATGGGTGTTCTCCTAGGAAGAAGGGGTGTCGCGGCGAAGCCGCACCGTCGATCCTCGGCGTGTGTCGAGGTCGGCCGGGCACCGGGTCAGGCCGGCGCCATGCCCGGCTTCAGCACGATCTTGGTCACTTCGTTCTGCTGGTCGTGGAACATCTTGTAGCCCTTGGGCGCGTCCTCGAGCGGCATGCGGTGCGAGATCAGGAAGGTGGTGTCGATCTTCTCCTCCATGATCGCATTGAGCAACGCGGGCATGTAGTGCTGGACGTGGGTCTGGCCGGTCTTCATCGTCAGCCCCTTCTCCATGAAAGCACCCAGCGGGAACTTGTCGACGAACCCGCCATAGACCGCCGGGACTGACACCCGCCCGCCCTTGCGGCAGGCCAGGATCGCCTGGCGCAAGGCGTGGATGCGGTCGGTGCCGAGGAAGGTCGATACCTTGATCTGGTCGATGACGTTGTCGAGGAACAGCCCGTGCGCCTCCAGCCCGACCGAGTCGATGCACGCGTCCGGCCCGATCCCGCCGGTCATCTGCATCAGCGCGTCATAGACCGCGGTTTCCTCGAAGTTGATCGTCTCCGCACCGAACTTCTTGGCGAGTTCCAGCCGATGCGGAAAATGGTCGATCGCGATCACCCGCTCGGCACCCATCAGGAATGCGGACTGGATCGCGAACAGCCCGACCGGGCCGCAGCCCCAGACCGCGACGGTGTCGCCCGGCTCGATCTCGGCATATTCGGCCGCCTGCCAGCCGGTCGGAAGGATGTCGGACAGGAACAGCACCTTGTCGTCGTCCACCCCGTCCGGGATCACGATCGGGCCGACGTCGGAGAAGGGGACACGGACATATTCCGCCTGCCCGCCCGAATAGCCGCCGGTCATGTGGCTGTAGCCGAACAGCCCCGGCATCGCCTGTCCGTACAGCGCGCCGCCGATCTCGGCATTGTCGGCGGGGTTGGAGTTGTCGCACCCCGAATACTGGTGCTTGGAGCACTGATAGCAGCTGCCGCACGAGATGGTGAACGGCACCACCACGCGTTGGCCCTTCTTGAGCGTCGACCTCGCGCCGACCTCGACCACCTCGCCCATGAACTCATGGCCCAGGATGTCGCCGGCCTTCATCGTCGGGATGAAGCCGTCGTAGAGGTGGAGGTCCGACCCGCAGATCGCGGTGGAAGTGATCTTGATGATCGCGTCACGGGGCTTGACGATCTCGGGATCGTCGACCGTATCGACGCGGACGTCGTGCTTGCCGTGCCAGGTGAGGGCGCGCATCAGTTCTGCTCCTCTTCGTATTCGCGGTGATTGCGGGCGCGGGTGGCGACCTCGCCCGTTTCCATCAGCTGCTTGAAGCGCTTGAGATCCTGGCGCGCCTGCATGTTGGGCTCGCGCTGGAACATCTTGGCGATGACCTTGCCGATGATGCCAGCAGGCGGGTCATAGAGGATCGTCGCCTCCACCACCGTGCCGCGCGCGCCGGCTTCCCTGAACTCGACCCGGCCGCTGTTGGGCACGTCCGCGCCTTCGGCGGCGGTCCAGGCGATCAGCCGGTTCGGCTGGTCCTCGGTGACGATCGCGTCCCACTCGACGGTCTGGCCCGCGGGCGCCTTGACCACCCAGTGCGAGCGCGTGTCGTCCTGGACGTCGATCCGCACGACGTTCTCCATGAAGGTCGCAAGGTTCGAGAAATCGCGGAAATAGGCGTAGAGTTCGGCCGCCGGCTTGTTGATCGTCACCGCCCGGCCGACCAGCGCACCGCCCTTGGCGTCCGGCACGCGTCCGGCCTCCTCATGGGTGGCGGCAGTGGTCTGTTTGGAGGTCGCCAGCGGCGCGTCGTCGGTCTGGGTATCGGTCATGGATCGCTCCCGTGGTCCGGCCCAACAAGCGTGTTGATGCCCGGTAAGTTCCGGATTTGTCTTGGGCTGATCTGGATCAGGCATTTGCGGCGACCGCGTCCTCCAGCATCCCCAACGCGACGCGCAGACTGGCAATGCGGACGTCGCCACGCCCGATGTCGCCGAAATGCTCCTCGCGATGGACTACCGGGCCATCGCGCACCGCGCAGCCGAAGTGGACCCGCCCCGGCTCGTCCCCCGGCGCGCCCGGCCCGGCGAAGCCGGTGATCGCGATCGCGACATCTCCGTGCGAATAGTGGAGCGCCCCCATCGCCATCGCCTCGGCGGTTTCGCGGCTGACCGCGCCGCAACCGGTCAGCATCCCTTGTTCGACCCCGAGCAGCTCGCACTTCGCCTTTTCGCTGTAAGAGATGAACCCTCGCTCAAAGGCATGGCTCGCGCCCTCGACATCGGTCAGCAGGGACGCGAGCAGCCCGCCCGTGCAACTCTCGGCGGTGACGATCGACCAGTCCTTCTCGCACGCCCGCTCCAGCACGCGGCGCGCGGCCGTCCCGATGTCGTCGGGCAACACCGCCAGCAATTCCGTCAAACCCGTTCTCCCGCGCCTGGAGAGCGACAACGGTGGGCACAGGGCCGGGTTGCGTCACTTTCGTACCGATCCGGGTCAGTCCCATTCGGCGTTGGAACCGTTCTGCCGCGGGATCGTCCTGCCGCTGGATCAAACAATTAAAGAGGAGTGACGTCATGGGCCTGTTCAGCAAGGATATCGAGACGTTGCACGACCTGTTCCTGCACCAGCTGCAGGACGTCTATTACGCCGAGCATCAGATCACCAAGGCACTGCCCAAGATGATCGAGAAGGCGACCGATCCGGAACTGCGCATGGGATTCGAAACGCACCTGCGCGAGACGGAAGGCCAGATCGCCCGCCTCGACCGCGCGTTCGAATCGCTCGGTCAGACGCCCAAGGCGGTGACCTGCCCGGCGATCGACGGGATCATCAAGGAGGCCAACGAGGTCGCGGGCGAGGTATCGGACAAGTCCGTGCTCGACGCGGCGCTGATCGCGGCGGCGCAGGCGGTCGAGCATTACGAGATTGCCCGTTACGGCACGCTGGTCGCGTGGGGCGAGCAGATGGGCCATACCCAGGCGGTGCAGCTGTTCAAGGAAACGCTGGCCGAAGAAAAGGCCACCGACGAGAAGCTGACGACGCTCGCCGAGACCAAGGCCAACGCCAAGGCCGAAATGGCGACCGCGAGCGCGTGAGGCGATGGGCGTGACCGGTGCCAGACCGGTCGCGCCCCACGTCTCGGTCAC
>Ga0325401_1000049_pt1 | contig 66153 bp, 21 predicted proteins | sample PopdelMetagenome_FD_205666 | JGI IMG/M metagenome (GOLD analysis project Ga0325401, IMG submission 205666) | Populus deltoides microbial communities from Bellville, Georgia, United States - Xylem-PdKOR-R2 | ecosystem: Host-associated > Plants > Phyllosphere > Stem > Wood/Secondary xylem | place...
AATTGCATTAATTTGTTATTGATAAATAACAGGAAAGAACATCATCACTTTGAGAAATCGATCGATCTTCAGATATACACGATTGGTTCACAGAGCCAGACAGGTACCACGAATGAAACACCCACTGACTACAAACATTTGCTAATACAACGATGAAAATGTAATCAAATGCTTGCTGGGCTCCAGAAAGGACCTATGCCAAAATTATGGCTTCTCTGTAGGGTTATAAGACTTTACGGCATAGGAAGTCTGAATGGAACGCAAGAAAAATCCCAGCGTTGCACCAACTACAGCAAGGAAAGTTGATGGGTGTTTGCAACAGTTCTCCAGGCCCTGAATCACTCAGGACATAGTTTCACTGCTAACAGACCTCGGATTGCCTATTCGTTTATCTCCTGACACCCCGTACAAGTCCGGGTTCAGGTGTGTCTATGTTTGTTAACGAGGTGCGCTGCTCGTTAACAAACGCGTTCCGCCTATCGTGTTCAAGAGTTGAGCCACTTCTTCATCGCTGCCAGAGAAGTTGATGTTCCTGCAAACCTTTTTCTTTTACAACATGGTCTCTATGTTAGTTGGATGTTCAGAACATTTTGTTAGTGCTTCAACCTAATGTTTGAAACAAAGTTCAAAAGTATACCTTTTCAAACTTCCATTCATTATATTTTGATTCTTAAATTCTTAATTCCTTTTTAACTTTGATCCCAATTTCTTTTAAAATTATAATCTAACTTTTGATTTCATATTTTCTTGTAGCTTGAATTCAACATGAGCAACAACATCATGAGAATGAGCGATGAAAAGAAAGTCTTGATTTTATTATGATAGAAATGGAATACAAGACAAATTTATCAAGAGTAAAACAGTCTAATATAATCTCACAACCAAATGAGACAATAGCTCAATTCAAGTTTGATGAACAAGCAATCCACACTCTAACTGCAAGGAATCTAACAAGCACACACAAATTATTCTTGAAACTGATACCTTTAGCACATGGAACTCAGGGTTTGCACTTGGAGCTATCACCGATCATTGAGAGGGAATAGTGCTATATAGGTCTGAATGGCAGTTAGTATGATGGTAAAAGTTGCCGCAACAAATGCAATAAAGGTCCATGGACTATTAAAATAAACTCGCAGCCACATGGCTACCCATTTCTTTAGGACTTTCCTATGCTCCTTGTCAATGCTGGATTTAACCTGAATGTAAGCATAAGGATCGGGTTTCAAATGGCTGGCTATCTGGTTGAAGATTTCTGCGGCTTGGTCATCACTTCCTAGAGTGTTGAGGAGTATGCCCTTCGATCGCAGCACCTGCACGTCTCTAGGGGTATCAATCAATGAATCCATGAAGCATACGTAAGAAGTGACCCGAGATTTATTATGGCATGCTTCATAGGCCACCAAGTTTAAAAGCAAGGACTTGGTAGAGCTATCTATTCTTAATGGAGGAATATAGAGACTTCGAGTGATCAGCCATCCCCGTTTGAAGTGGACATCGGTGAAAAGACCAGTCTTGCTTGGCTTGAAATGGATGCCAATGTTCCTAAGCTCCTCAGCAGGACAATAACGGTACCAGTTGATTTGAGAGTTGTTCTTGCACGAATTCTTCCCAGAGTTTTCTGATACAATCGTTCCAGAGCAAAACTGCTTATGTAAATGTTCAAGAAGATGGGCTGCAGGCTGACCAGGTGCGGGACCTTGGGGATTCCGTATCGTTAATGATTTTGGCAATTCACGAAAAATTTTTGTTATCTTTTCCTTAAGCTCTGTTCCAGCGGGAAATGCACGAACTTGATCGCAGAAATCTGTAAGAATTTTCGTCGGAGTTTTGTGATCCGGGTTCCTGAAACTCGTCAATTTGGTGAGAACTTCATAAGGGAGTTGGTTCTCGAGTAAGAACAGGTCCTTTGTTACCAAAGCAGCATCGTGACTACTCATCTTCAGATTTTCAGGCTTCGTATAGAGGCAGAAGAGGAATTGGACAATAAAGCAACCATCAAGAAACATCATCTTGGCTAATTGCTCGTCGTTGAAGTTTTTCCTTGCGTCTTCTGGATAGCAATTTTTTGCAATGCTTAGCATTGCTTCCACCTCACTGTCTATTTCAGCAATGAGTTTTTTACAGTCTTTGACGAAATCGAGAGCGTATGTCTCCTTGAACTTCTCCATTTCCTCTAGTGCTGTTTTCCCATGGTGATAGGGACCAATGGAGACCATCGATGGATCGTAACAATCCCTGTTTTGTTGAATATCACGAAGCGTTGGTGGAACCTTTGGGAAATCTGGCCCTTTCCGTTGGTTGTCACCAGTGGTCTCTTCCGTTTCAGCATTCTTTATCTTTATCAGCCATTGATAATTTTTAGAGGAAGAAGAATGGACATCATTGTTAGCAGTTGCGGACATTGCTAACAGTACTTTCTACTTCATTAATTAGCGCACATGAACAATACGATACGATTATATAATATTACAACAAAGACTCTAGAAAAGCTATATATAGCTTGATATTGAAGTAGCTGCAATTTTGGAACAAGTATTTTAGCTTTACTTGGAGGTGGAGCAAATTTTGTCGTCTAAAGCTGATCAATGGTCGTTTTGAAAGATAAACGCATATATTGTCGACCTCTAACATACAAAAGTCAAAAACATAATTACAAAGCTGCCGTTGGTTTTACCTTTGGCAAACGTCTGTCCTCTTCTCTGCCGACTTCCTTCTATCAACTCTAATTAACTCGCATGAAAAACTCACTTACAGTCATTTGAAGAATTTAACGACTCATTTCTTTTTGCCATATATATAATAAGTTTCACGAATAAGAAGAAACTTGTTTTACTAATGCTAGCTATATGCATTGAATAGGGAATCAAAGAAACTTGTTTGCATTTTGTTTCTCTTATATTTTATAAAAGAGCACGTACGTCTACGTGGGCTTTCTCTTTATTGCACTCTTTATATAACAAGGCATGCTTGCCTATTTTTATCTCTCACATGCATCTCTCGTTCTAGCATATGGAAAACTAAAATCAGGTAAGCTAGCTCTTGTCACTTTTTCCTCACACTATATCTATACTTGCTATACAATTGCTAAGTTCTTATCCTACACCCTTTCTATATATTAGGTGAAGTTTTAGAAATAATACCATGTGAAATGCCTTTAGGAGAGATAAAGATTGGATTGTTCCATGCTCAAAGTGCAAGAAAATTAAAGAACATATATAGAACCAAATTTTGTTTCTCCAGTCTTTAGTGTGAGAGAAGAATAGAAGTCGAGCCCTACCAGGCTGCAACATTTGTTTTCATTCGTTTTCTTTTTGTGCTAAATAAGCTTGGACAGATTTATTTATTTTTTTTTTAAAAAAAAAGCCTGGAAAGAGATTCCTTTGTCGAGAGACTAGGATTGGATTTAAAGACACATCCACCTTTTTCCTGTTCACCTCTCTATTCTGTTAAAGAGTTTAAAATCTGGCCGCTTAAAAGATTGACTTCGCTACATGTTATAGATCATTAGAAAATATATAATATAAAATCATATATAAATATTCTTTCTGTTCTCAATGAATGACAGTACTCAACAAGGTCCAAGCTAGCATAACAACCATTAAGAAATCAAGAGCTGTTTTTAATCCATACTTTAGCATTTGATGAAATCACAATTTCTTGTTTTTCACCCTCCATTGTTAGTAAATAAAACTCGCAAGGAAGGGTATTTTTTTTTTTTTATACTGTCTCGCTGTTCCACTATAGCAGAAGCATACCGATATATATTATTTATGACGATCACTTAAAATTGAAGTACCTTTTAGATTAGAGCAAGTGTTTTACTAACTTGGAAGTTGGGCTTACTTTGTTCTCCAAAGCATGGTCATCTTCTTAACAAGTGAACAAAGTTAATTAAAACTATCATAACCAATATAAAGTTAGCATTTTGGACGGACGGACGTTATATTATTATTGTTTTCCTGCCATAATTAATGCAATTATGGATTCTAAGCCTAAGAAAAGTTTTTGCAACTATTTAATTACGAAAGAGAAGAAATTTTTTTTTTGATAATCATCGAGAGTATATTGAGAAGGCCATAAAGCGAATAGCCAAAGAGAAATACAAGCGATATAAAAAAGAAGAAAAGAAAAAAAAAACTGATCTAATACAGCAAACAACAAGAAGACTACCTAATATTTCTTATTACTCCATAATTTGATGCCATCAGAAGATCTTAAGAGGTCATTTCCTGTATAATTGAAGTTTGAATCTTGAGTATGCAACCAAATAGCAACCCGATGAAGGATGGTGGAGAAACAATCAAACAAGTTTATAGTTCCCTCCTCAAAAACAATTTTGTTCCTCAACAACCATATACCCTAAATAGTACTACTTGAAATTAATCTCCAAGCTGATCTTTGGAATTTGCCATGTACCATTTCGGGCCACTGCAGAAGCAGCAAGTCAATTGTTCTCGGTAAACAACATTGGATACCCCATCAATCCAAAACTTTCATCCAAACACTCCTAGAAAAGTTACAATGTATAAAAAGATGCTCTGAGGTTTCCAAATTTGAGCTGCAAAATACACATGAAGCTTGTGTGGCAGACAAAACAGTCCGTTGATGGAGAAAAGCTCTTGTACTAACTTTGTCCTATACTGCCAACCAGAGAAACACCTGAACTTTTGGAGGGGCCCCTTTAATCCAAACATTGGCTTCGAAGACTTTATCAGTCGCAGAGGAGGTATATTCAATTAGGGTGCATTATGTAAAAACTCGTATGTGTTAGTTTCAGGTAAAACACACATGTTATATATATCCTCCAAGTTCTTGAATCTTAATTAATTTGTCCTTCTACTGAAATTTTATCTGGTGGATGAACTAAAATTTGATTTAGGGAAATGACCTGCTTGGTCCCTCAATTTTCTTTTTATAGAAAATCCAGGAAAGCCAAGGAGAATTGGCAAAACAAGATCTTTTCATCCTAATTTCATGAAATTCATGTACTGGATAAACTATCAAAAGAGGTTCTCTTTGACATTATCCCTCGAGAATCTTTTATTAAAATTTGAGTTTATTGATTGATGGATCAAATAAAAAATTATAATATTTTTTAATTTATAGCTCAACCCACTCTATCTAGTCTTTTTTCACTTGTCTAAAAATATATATTTGCTTAATCCATCTCATAAACTATTCAAGGCAAATCACATTACACTCAATTAGGAGTATTTAAAAATATAATTATGGTTATTTTTTAAATACTTTTAATTCAGAAAAACATTAAAATAATATTGTTTTTATTTTTTTAAAATAATTTTTAATATTATCTCATCAAAATGATACGAAAATATTAAAAAAAATTAATTTAAAGTAAAAAAATTTAATTCTTTTTAAAAATACTTCTAAAATAAAAAAATAAATAATTCTAGATGCATTGAATAATTGAGAAATAAACTCAATTTTGTTTTTCTAATTTTTTTTTTGAAAAATGAGATACTTTTTTTATTTGAATTTATCAAAGAGAATATTTTTCTATAAACAAATTATTTTTCTTTAATAATTTTTGAATGTTGGAAGCAAGATAAAAAGAAAATATAATATTTATGATGGTACTGTTGATAAGGCAACAAGTTACCCACGGTTCATTGAATTGCTTACGTGGAAATCAAACTTAGATCCTTTACATTTTTTGTACTTTCTCTACTTCTTTTAAAGTTCATGTTTTGTACTTGAGAAAACAGAACAAATTAATGAACAGACACAACTGAAACTTAATTGAAGATCAAACAGACTTAATATTAACGTTCGGATTGGTCTTACGACAGAAATATGAAATCATCATTCAGTAAATAATATATATTTGCGGATGAAATTTGCGTTAGTATGTGGAAAACCATCTGTTTGTATAAAGTGAAATGAGCTTAACCTCATTTGAGTTTTGCGCGCAGACTAGCTTGTGAAATGCGTGGGAGAAGGAATACTTCATTATATGTCTTTAATCTTTAGATAAAGTGAGCAACAGATCGAGAGCAAGCTAGCTATATGTCTTCCCATAAAAATGTGTCTTCTCTTTTTTGTACCAAGTAAGTTCCTCAAATTTTGCTTCTTTTGGAATCAACATACTAAAGTAAATGCTTATTTTATTATCTAAATAACTGTTTTATTAATAAATCAATTGATTATTATATAAACAAAGTAAAAGCTTATTGGTTTTTGTTTTTGTTATTTGTTAACTAGAATAAAATCCCAGTTTTTGACCTACATGGAATCTGTTCCCAATTGTTCAAGAGAATGTTTTGGCATAACCTATGACACATTGTAAGAAACTAACCACTTGTGTGTGTTGGGTATATTGTAATGTAAAATATTTTTTTTAAAAAAATATATATATTATAATGTATGTTGTTTTTTTTTTTTAAATTTCACTCGACAATATATATAAATATTTTTTTTATTTTTAATATTATTAAAATTATCTAAAAACATAAAAAATATAGATTTAATTTTTTTTTACCCACACCCTACATGGTTTCTTATATATATTACATAGAAGGTCCATCCACGATTTGAGCATGGGGAGTCGAATTGTTTAGCCCCAAAAATTTGAGAGGTGGCACAATAGTTAATGGACTCTGCTCATGGTGGTAACCGACTCCTTATTTTCTTATATTTTCAATCAAGGCGCTTTTTACTTTTCTCCGACAAATTTTGATTAAAAAAGACAAAAATTTAACTAAATTCAGACCAATCTTATTTAACACAGAAATAAAAGTGGGCTTTCTCTTTATTGCACTCTTTATATAACAAAGCATGCTTGCCTATTTTTATCTCTCACATGCATTTCTCGTTCAAGCATGCATGGAAAACTAAAATCAGGATAAGCTCGTCACTTTTTCCTCACTCTTTATCTAGCTATATAATTGCTAAATTCTTATCCTCCACCCTTTCTATATATATTGGTAATAATTTTATATTACTAAGTCTTAGAAATGATTTTATATTATTATTCTATAATATATCTCTTCAAATAAAAGTTTTTTACTTGAAACTTATATGGATTCATTATTATTTTATATTTAATTTTTCTAATTTAATTATAAAAAAATAGAGGTATTAAGATTTAAACTTATAACTATTTGGCTATTGAGATTATCAATTGCTGTTATATTAAAGAATTATTTTAAAAAATTTATTTCATGTTATTTTTAACATTATTTTATAGTTTAGGTCCGATCAATTTCATGCAGAATTCAAGTATATATGCTAATAGCAAATGTATGATGGATCTTTAAGTTTTAGGAGTGTCTGTTATTTAAATTATTATTTTTCTCGAGTACTGAATATGATCTTTAACTTTATTAGAGAGTATAATTAAAGAACCATAAGCATCATCTTACCTTGATTTCCACATGCATAATTAAGCTACAAACGATTCTTCTTTCCTAACAGCGCGCTACAACCAATTCGGAACTAGCCTTCTTGTTTACTATTGCTGTTAACGATATATATAGTTATGGTAAAGGATCACACCATTATGTAGTTCAGAGCCTGTTGAACATCTCTATGAAAAATTAAAAAAAATAAAAATCACACGGAGTTAAATATAATGGAGAAATTGCTTTATTGATGGAGAAATTGGTCTGATCCTTGGTTGTGAAGATGTCCCTCAAGAGAAAGAACTGGCCTTGCAGATATGAAAAGTTCAGCAAATATATTTATGGACTAGATGAACATGTCCAAGATTAAAAAGAGATTTGTATATTAAAAACAATTACAACTTTTGATCCAATAATTATCAAAATTAAAGGTTGTGTTTTTTGACATCAAATTAAAGTGTTAGGGTGCATTACAGGACTGTGAATAAGCCAGAAAAAAAAATTGTCATTATATATTGATCACTTTGTCAAAATACTGCATACAGCTTGCAAAATTGAAACTTAACTTCTAATATTATCTCATTTATGATGGCTGATTACCATTTCCCAATGCACAAATAATTATAGAATAGTAATTATTAAGAAATCCCAAGTAATTGTACGCAGTTCAAAATGTAGGTTTTTTTTTTTTTTTTAAATAATCGTGTGTAATTAAAAATAAAGTTAGACAAGTGTAGATAAGTGTTAAGAATGTATATATGTTTCAAAATTTGCAGACAGCAATTATACTAATAACATGTGAAATGCCTTTAGGATAGATAAAGATTTGGCTTGTTCCATGCTCAAAGTGCAAGAAAATTAAAGAACATATATAGAACCAACTTTTGTTTCTCCAGTCTTTAATTAGTGATGATAAAAGAATAGAAGTCGAGCCCTAAATCATTTAAAAATTCATATTATTTTTTATTTTTCTAAATCATATGAACTTTAATATGATTGACACATATTAGGGCATATTGAAGATGTTTCATCATGACATTTACGTTAAATTTATTTTGCAATTTTATTTTTCTAATTTGTTTTTGAAAAATGAGTTACTTTCTTTATTTGAATTTATCAAAGAGAATATTTTTCTATAAATAAATTATTTTTCTTTAATAGTTTTTTAATGTTGGAAGCAAGATAAAAAAATATATAATATTTATGATGGTATTGATAATAATAATAGTTATGATGGTACGTAGTTATACCATATTTGTTGTTGTTATGTTAATAGTGGTGTTAGAGAATTATAAAATGAATATAATAAATAAATAATAGTTATATTGACCATACATGTTTAAAACTTAAAAGATACAAGAAAAAAAAATTAATAGGAAAAGACGCTTTTGATAAAGGGATTACTTGATCATTGATAATAGAAAAAAAAAATATAAAGATAAAAGAAAATGTAACTAGAAGTTGTAATATGCCTGAATAAAATAAGAAAAACCGGAAGAAGATATTACAAAGTTAAAAACTATTTATTTGAAATTGAAAATTCAAGAAAAGTTTCTCTCTCTAGTTTATTTAATTCCTCTCAAGGAAATTCAACACGAACAAATATCTATCGGAGGAAATAGACTCAAACACCAATAGATCAAATTGTACACGGCAATATTGAAGAGTTGAAGCATTTGCAGTAATCATTTACTTGGGTGGGTATCTTGTGTAATAGGTCTGAGTGGCAGTAAGTGCCAGTCCGAAAGATGCAGCAAGAACTGTAATAGCGGTCCAGGGATTACTAAAATAAGTTCTCTTCGACTCATACACCCATCTTTTCACTGTGCTCTCACACTGCTCATTAATTTTTATTTTGATATCATTATAAGCAGCAGTATCATGTGTCATTGATCTTCCCATATCATTGAAGAGATTTGCGACTTTCTGGTCGGCTCCGAGATAATTGATAATTATGCCATTAGACCGCAGCTCCTTCACATCTTTAGCATCGTCAATCAAAGAATCCATGAAGCATATGTATGAACTGACCCAAAGTTGATCAAGAGCAGCAGATGTTTCATAGGCCACCAAGTTTAAGAGCAGGGACTTGGCTGACTCATCTATGATAATTGGAGGAACTTTCAGTGTTCCCGAGAAAATTGATGACTTGAATTTGACATCGGTGATAGCACCAGTCCATCTCGGACAATAAAGGATTCCCACCTTTTTAAGATTCTTGGCAGAATAATACAAGCAATGACCCCGACTTCCTTTCGCGGCCTTTTTATGGTTGATTTTGGAATAGTGATACATGGATTTGTAATATAAAAGTTCAAGAAGATGGGCAGGCTGACGCTCATCATCTCTTTTCCCTGACTTCTCCTCTCCAGGTGATGGTGGTGGAAACCAATCCAAAGGCACACGCTGCCTTCTTAGCAAGTGTTTTGACATTCGATATCTCAAGCCATACAATAAACAAACATAACAACTACCTATAATTATAAGATATAAAGGAAGTAAGATTGGGATCATAACCAACCCTAATGCAGTTAAGGCTATCCGGACCCATGTTGGAATTGGTTTACTGGACGAGCGGATATGAAGAGAGATAAAATTATTGATGATTTCATTTGAATGATTTAGATTATCCCCATACCTCTCTGTCCTCAATGAATGCAAGACTGCAAAAGGAAGTTGGTTCTCCAATAATAACAAGTCTCGTTTCACGTGAAAAATTTGTTGATCTGACATCTCCAAATCTTCATTTTCACCGTACAGACAGTGCATGAATTGGAGAATGAAGCAGCCATCAATAAACATCATCTTGATGAATTCCTCATCATTGAAGTGTTCTGTTAAGCTCTCACAGTAGCATCCCCTCGCATTTTGTAGCACCTCTTTTACCCCGAGGTAGAAGTCTTGTGTCGTTTTTCCACTATCGTTGACAAACTTGAACATCATTGGAACCTTGAGTCTCTCCACTTGTTTAAGCTTCGCCTCACGATCTGAATAGTGATAAGGACCAATTGAGACCGCCAAGGGACTGTAACATTCTTCGTTTATATTCTTAAGGTTAACTGGAACCTTAGGAATGTATGGTTCTTCCGTTCGATTGTTTTCGGACTGTTTGTTCTCTTCGGTTATTTTGCTAAGCCACAGAGGAAGTGAACCTTCTTCTTTGTCTTCTATAGCACTTCCTTGTATTTCACCTATTGCAACATCTGAGATCCTTTCCCCTTGCAGTTGATTGATTTCATTACTTTCAGCCCCGTCTGCTGGTCTCGAACCGTCACCTCCCATATGTGAAGCAGGTGAACTCGAGTCTATCCTTATACCAGTTAGATGTGTATTAGCCATTGTTGTAGCAGAAGCTATTATGTGGCGATGGAGGCCCAATCAACAGTGATAATAGCTGACAAAAATCATTAGAAAAACATTATCAAGTAGGAGAACAAAATATACCGAAACGTAGATAAGAAAGCTTGTTTTGAACTCACCATAGACCAGGTTTCAGTTCCTGATAAAATCCTCCCGTATTGTTCTTTATAACCATTCAAAATATGCACTTTTTATCTGTTAGCTTTAATATTATATTAAAAAATTATTTAAATTTTAAATTTTAAATTTTTAGTTTACATCTTAAAAATAATTTTATATTATTTTCTAACCGATCTCAAAATATAATTTATATTATTTTGTTTTAAAATTTGTAAGTTAATTAGGAATTACTTTTTCATCTAAACCATTATCATGAACAAAATAAAAATGATGTGGATTTTGTTGACAATGATTAATTTAGCAATCAAATATTACAAATCAGGAAAACTATAAATCAAGAACAAGTTTAGAAAAAATTTTAGTATATTTTTATTTTTAGTTTTCCATCATTAAACAGGATTGTTATTGTACATGAATATATACAAGTTCTATGCAATAAAAAAATAACACAGTGAATTGATACAAACAATTATCTCTAAACTACTCGAACACTGTTGATATGGTATCGAGCAAAATATCCGAATTGAAACCTTTTTCAAATCACTGACAACCTCAAACAATGGCAAAATCGAACCCACCAAACCATACTCAGATTACAATTATAAATTCCAGAACCGACACTCAAACCAACTCTACTCAAAACCCTGACCTGCCAATTACTGTCTCTAGAATCAGATTTATTGGCTAGAATTATGAACTATGGTCACTGATCATGAAACTAGTTTTTTTTTAAATAATTGTGTGTAATTAAAAATAAAGTTGGAGAACCATTAAACTAATCGAAAACTAGAAAGAAAGAAAGAAAAATACAAGTACTATCTTTTTGCACAAGAGATATGAGTAAAAAAAATAAAAAATAAAAAATAAAACAACCTAGGTCCAAACATAACACAAAGTACAAAGTATCAATTTAAAAGATATCGAAAACATTTCTAATCAAAATAAGGATACCATCTAACCCTTGAATAAATCCATTCACGTATACTTACATTTTGGATTTTATGGTTGAAGTTCAAAATATAGATAAGTATTGTCAAAAAATCATCTCAACCCAAAAACTTAAGCTGTTAGGTGAGGTTTTAGGATATGATTTATATTATTGTGTAACACACCCCCTCAAGTGAAAGCTCTTTGGATTTGAAACTTGCACAGACCTATATTATCTTATGTTTAATTTTTATCAAATAAATAAGGATAGTGAGATTCAAACTCGAGACCACCTGGTCATTAAGGCTCTGATACCATGTCAAAGAACCATCTCAATCTAATATATAGCTTAAACTGTTAGGTGAAGTTTTAGAATATAATTTATATTATTCTCTAACAAGTGTTGATAATGTATATATGTTTCAAAATTTACAGACAGCAATTATACTAATAACATGTGAAATGCCTTTAGAAGAGATAAAGATTGGGATTGTTCCATGCTCAAAGTGCAAGAAAATTAAAGAACATATACAGAACGAACTTTTGTTTCCCCAGTCTTTAGTGTGAGAAAAGAATAGAAGTCGAGCCCTACTAGGCTGCAACATATGTTTTGATTCGTTTTCTTTTTGTGCTAACTAAGCTTGGACAGATTTTTCTTTAATTTTAAAAAAGCCTGGAAAGAAATTCCTTTGTCGAGAGACTAGGATTGGATTTAAAGATACGGTCCACCTTTTAATTTCCTGTTCACATCTCTATTCTGTTAGAAGATTGACTTCGCTACATATATATTATAGATCATTAGAAAATATATAATATAAAATCATATATAAATATACATCGGTAAGATTACAGCAAGTATTCTAGTAACTTTGAAGGTGGGCTTACTTTGTTCTCCAAAGCAAGGTGATCATGTTTTTAACAAGAGAACAAAGTTAAAACTATCATAACCAATATAAAGTTAGCATTTTGGACGGACGTACGTTATATTATTAGTGTTTTCCTGCCATAATGGAATGGATTCTAAGGCTAAGAAAAGTTTTGCAACTATTTAATACGAAAGAGAACAAATTTATCGAGCGTTTCTATTATTCAATGAAGTTGCATTATGTAGAAACTCGTATGTGTTAGTTTCAGGTAAAACACACATGTTATATATATCCTCCAAGTTCTTGAATCTTAATTAATTTGTCCTTCTACTGAAATTTGATCCAGTTTTTTTTTAGATGAACTAAAATTTGATTTAGTGAAATGACTTGCTTGGTCCCTCAATTTTCTTTTTATAGAAAATCCAGGAAAGCCAAGGAGAATTGGCAAAACAAGATCTTTTCATCCTAATTGACTAAAACTTAATTGAAGATCAAACAGACTTAATATTAGCGTTCGGATTGGTCTTACAACAATGACAGAAATATGAAATCATCATTTGAGTTTTGCAGAGTAGCATGTGAAATGCGTGGGAGGGACAAAGATTGGCAGGAATACTTCATTATATGTCTTTAATCTTTAGATAAAGTGAGCAACAGATCGAGAGCAAGCGAGCTATATGTCTTCCCATAAAAATGTGTCTTCTCTTTTTTGTACCAAGTAAGTTCCTCAAATTTTGCTTCTTTTGGAATCAACATACTAAAGTAAATGCTTATTTTATTATCTAAATAACTGTTTTATTAATAAATCAATTGATTATTATATAAACAAAGTAAAAGCTTATTGGTTTTTGTTTTTGTTATTTGTTAACTAGAATAAAATCCCAGTTTTTGACCTACATGGAATCTGTTCCCAATTGTTCAAGAGAATGTTTTGGCATAACCTATGACACATTGTAAGAAACTAACCACTTGTGTGTGTTGGGTATAATGTAATGTAAAATATCTTTTTTTAAAAAAAAATTTATTTTAAAATATATAAAAATAATATTTTTTAGATTTTTTTTATTTTTAATATTAATATATTAAATCTATCTAAAAACACTAAAAAATATAAATTTAATGTTTTTCTTACTCCCACTCTCACTCTACGTGGTTTCGTGTATTACATAGAAGGTCGAGGGTTCCATCCACGATTTGAACATGTGGAGTCGAATTGTTTAGCCCCAAAAATTTGAGAGGTGGCACAGTAGTCAATGAACTCTGCTTATGGTGGTAACCGACTCCTTATTTGGATTGTGGCGTTAACTAAGTCAGAACATCGCTGTTTATGTCCAGTTAACTAATAGCCACTAACCCTCTTATTGCTAACTATCCCAAAAAAATAAAATAAAATAAAATAAAATAACATTCTATAAAACGAAAAATGCTGATCGATTAAACAAGAAACTAATTTTCCTAATTCCTTTAAGGAAAGGAAAGTGCTTAACATAATGGTAGCACTTCTTAGAGAATAATATTAGAAGAATTCATCAACATAATGATTGATGCAGAAGAGACAGAATACGGATAATTTGATAGCAATGGACTATATTGACAGGATAGATCAACGCCAGTAAGAAACAGTAGATCAGGTCCCATTTGGATATATTTTGCGCACAAGCCGTAGGAAAAGAGCTATGCTTATTGTGGATTGTTTTCCAACTCCAAATTCCATTATTTACGCCTATGTTTTGTGTTTTTTTTTTTTTCCTAACATAGGCGTAAATAATGTAACTTAATTTTTGGGACTTTATTTTGTAGTGATTTTTATTTTGGTTCCACAAACCCAGATCTCGGCATTTGCAATAACTTTGAGTTAGATTTTAAAATTTTACTTATGCAGTTATGAAAATTAATATACAGGCACCATAAATGGATTGCATTTGCAATTCTGCTACATAGGACTTAACATGGCACTTGTTATAATGCCAGAAATAAATGAGTTAAAGTGAAACTTTTTCTTGCTTGCAGTGGATGTTTAAGTAAATCTAATATATTTAATTAATAATTTGGAGACTGATTTTTAATAACTAACAATAATTATATGTAAGTACTTAACCAAACAAAAACGCAAACAGGTCAAACAACAATATATATTTAATAATTTGGAGACTGACTTTTATTAACTAACAATAATTATATGTGAGTACTTAACCATACAAAAACGCAAACAGGTCAAACAACAACATGGAGCATCGAAGACAGAAATGTATGAACTCTAAATAATTCATAACACACAGAAACATTTTGCTTAAAACCTTATATGCTCATGATAGGATAATACATGAGAGGTGCAACACATAGCAACTGGCCAAATAATCCTCTCTGTTGATGAAAAAAAGAAAGAAAACACTCATTCACGAATATGGTATTTAGGGGTTAAGGGTAACATTTGTGGCAGGCATTTTGCAGACTCCGAGATCTGGGCTTGTGGGAACTATTACAACGTAGGCCTTGATGGCACTTACTATGAGGCCATATATAAATGAATACTTTAAAACGGAGGAATAAATAGGACCCTTATAATGAAGGATCCATCGCTTGAACCCGTTTCTATAATGCGATTCGATGGCACTTTTAACCTCGACGTAAGCATAGGGATTGGGCACTAAATAATCTGATATCTGATTGAACAGTTCTGCTACCTGTTTGTCGTTTCCAAGAGTACTGAAGAGTATGCCTTTTGTTCGCAGCTCATTCACATCTTCGGGGTTATCAATCAATGAATCCATGAAGCATACGTAGGAAGTGACCCAAAGTTTGTCATTGTCACCGAGGCATGCTTCGTAGGCTACCAGGTTTAAGAGCAGGGGCTTGGTTGAGTCATCTATGCTTAGTGGAGGAATGTAGAGTCTTCCGGCGAGTACTGTTCTCCTGAACTCGACATCGGTGAAAAGATCCTTGCTTGGTTTGAAATGGATCCCAACATTCCTAAGTTCCTTGGCAGGAAAGTACCGGCCAGACCAGGTCTTTCGAGAATCATCCCTGTACCAGCTTTTTCGTGTACTAGCATCGGGGACATCCTTGCTTCCAACAAATGTGAAATGAAAAAGTTCGAGAAGATGAGCTGCAGGCTTACGAGGGGCAGTCATCTCACTTTCCTGGCCTTTCAGATCTGTACTTGGCAATATTCTGCGAAAAAAATTTGAAATGGTTAGTAAAAATTTTTTTGTCTTTTCCCTGCATGACTCTCTTTGAGTGGGCATTGAACGAATATGCTTGAAGAAAGCTTCAAACAATTCCATGTTCTCTCCTCCGAACCTCAACCTCGTTAATTCATTAAGAACCGCAAAAGGGAGTTGGTTCTCTAGTAAGAACAAATCCCTTGCAACCAAAACGACATCGTGACTAGACATTTTTAGTTTCTCAGGTTGCTTTAAGAGGCAGAAGAGGAATTGAAGAATGAAACAACCATCAAAAAACATCATCTGGGCAAATTCCTCGTTCTTGAGCTGATTTGATTCGCCCTCTATATAGTATTTCCTTTCTCTGCTGGCCACTTGCTCAACCCTACGGTACATTTCTTGGTACTTTTCCTTGTACCGTTCTTGATTGACGTCATTTACACAATCCTTGACAAACTGGCGGGCGAATGTAACCTTGAGCTTCTCCATTTCCTTGAGTTCATCTTTCCCATGGTGATAGGGACCGATGGAGACAAGAGATGGATCATAGCATTCCTGGTTCTGTTTAATTTGACGAATTGTCGACGGAACCTTTGGAAACTTTGGCACCGTTTGTCGGTTGGAAACATTGATCTCTTCACTTGTGGCAGCCATCATGCTGTCAAGCGATCCAGAGTGGATCTCTTCACTTGTGTCAGCCATCGTGCTGTCGTGCCACCCACAGTGGCTTTGCCCGGTGGAAGACATCGCTATGTCATGGCGTGAGATCACGATTTCCTGCAGATTTGCACTCATTATCTGTGCATGCAGACTATTAAAGGAGGAGATTTTAACTATTTTGTTTCATCAATAAAAGGATACGAGTCCATTATATATAGGACTTCAAAATATTGAAGTACCTTTTGGTTTGGAATATTTTAGCTTGCTTGGAAGTAGAGCTTAATATTGTTGGCTAAAGCTAAAGGAATAATTGGAATTATTTACCAGTGCTGTTGTTGCTCTAACTTTTGTTCTACAGAGAATATATGAAGTAATTGGAGATCCCTTTGGACCATCACATCTATTCGTCCACTGCTTATTTTGAGTTCCACGTGTACTTTATCCAAGCTAAAATGTGAAATGCTGCATGGGAGAGATAAATATTACCGGCAAGCATGTTCCACGTGTACTTTATCCATGGATAAAATGTGGCATATAGATCAGCGATATGTGCTCTTTCCTTTTTCTACTGGGCAACTATGACTGTCATATGTTTCAGTTTTAATAATGAAGTCATTACAGTTTATTTCCAAGTTTTCAAGAAATTGAATGTAACTGATCACTTGTCTTTTTTTAAAAAAGAAAATGCATAAATAAGGCATATATAGTCTACTCTCTTTCTTTAATATAGTCCTTCATTTGTTTATAATATTTTTTAAAAAATATTTGCAACATGATGATCTACCGGTTTATTTGTTTTGGATTTTGTGTTTAATTTCTGTCTTATACTATCTAAATCATTTTTTACCATATGCAAGACATAATGGATGAAAAAAAAAGTGTAGCTTAATTAGATCAAAATTACATTACTTAATTGGCCAAGGACCCGCCTATTGGGATTTAAATTGATGCGGAATATATGATTTATTGCATCTTAATTGGTATTGATATAGAATTGTTCAAAATTATACTGAACTATGGATCAAACTAAATTTTATTTCTGAACTTTAATTATTTTTTTAATTATTTTTTTTTGAGTACCACATAAACTAGTTTTTAGTAAAAAATAGGCCCATCTGTCCAGGTTTTCGTTCCTCTGTTAACATTTTTTTTTTTTTGTTAAATCATGTATTTTCACTACAAGTGTCGTGTTTCTAGAAATTAAAAAAGAAATATGTTTTTTATATATTAAAAAAAGTTCGAGATACTTAAATAAAAAAAAAAAACAAGTTCAAGTGCTCAGTTGAATTTGACTCAAAGTTCATGATATTGTAATTTAGCCAAAGTTTATTCTTTTAAATAGTTCTAATCTTACAAATGACCTGACGCAACAGTAATTATAGCCAATGCAATTATTGAGAGACAACCACAAAAATATTTAGGGGTATTGGGTGACATTTGTATCTGGCAATCTGCAAACACCATGGATGGGTTGCGCGCGTTGGTAATACTGCTACATCGGCCATAATGGCACTAATTATAATGGCAAAAAGAAACGAGTACTTGAAAATTACACCATAAACAGGACCCTTATAGCGAAGGATCCATCGTTTCAACTTGTTTCTGCAATGCGATTCAACCTGAATATCAGTATAGAGATTAATTAGGCACACTGAATAATTGGCTATCTCGTTGAACAGTTCTGCAACTTGTTGATCGCTTCCGAGAGTATTGAGGAGTATGCCTTGTGACCGCATCTCCCTCACATCTTCCAGGGTGATCAATGAGTGAATCTATGAAGCAAATGTAAGAAGTTACCCACAGTTCATTGAATTGCCTGTCATCAAAATCTTCTGTTGAACCTTCAGCATAGTATTGTGTTGCTTCATCGGACACCTCTGCCACTTTTTCATACAAATCTTAACCAATTCTCCACTCTGTTGAACAAACTGGCGAGCCATCATGAGCTTGGTATTTTTCATTTCTTTCATCTCTGCCTTTCCATGGAAAAAATGACGAATGGAGAGCATCAAGGGATCGTAGCAATCCTTGTTCGCCTCAATCACACTAATCATCCGCGGAACCTTTTGAATGTCTGGTCCTGGATTTGGCTGTTTCTAGTCTCTTTCCCCTCATCCTTCCTTATGGATTTGAAGATCTCCTCATTGCTACGTGGGAAAATTGAACCAGCAATCTCATCAGTTGGAATTTCTAGTTATTTGGCCATTACAAGTACAGACTAGTACGCTAATTGTATGATTTGGTCTGTATTCTTGTTGCATATCGACAAATCAATACGGATCTATTTATACAAGTACCATTCAAGTAGCCTGTAGCAAGAAACAAGGATCTTAGCTTACTTGAACAGTGAGCTTTGGTGCTTTAATTTAACTATTTTAATTTCCCTTGTGGATAAAATATGCGATATTTAGACCTTCAGACAAGGCAATAATAAAATTGTGTTGTAAAATATTTAAAGTTTAAGGTTATGTCTTGATATCAACGTTCTTGCATGACCGAACATTGGATTAAGAAATTGTCATAGTTCAACACCATGTTCGAAGCCAGGAATTTTTCCTGCCCTAGTTATTAAATAAATATATAATTTTTTTAAAATAAATTATTAATTTATATACATGAAAATTTTAAAGTTAATAGTAAAGTTTTAATTCAAATACACTATCTAAAATATTAAAAAATAAATTTCAAAGTACATAAAATTAAAGTAAAAGTAAAAAAAAAATTTACTATTGAAGTTGTATTCTTCAATATTTTGTGAAATATAATTCATCTATAATCAATTATGAATCGATATTGTAACAACCCCATCAACCGGGATAAAATAACAATCTCGTCTCAACTGAAAAACAAAGTAATTAATTTTTTTTTCCTCTCTCAATTCCTCCTTTCTTCACTTGATTCTTCCTTAAGTTAGTGTTTTATAAATTAGACTTTGTAAGTTTAGAAGTTTATTCTCTCACTTTTCTTTTCTTTTTCTTGGATTTTTTTCATGTTTTTCTCTTACTTTTCTCTCTTTCTCTCTCACCTTTTCTTTTTTTTCTTTTCCTATTCTGTTTCTCCCCAGCTGGAAACATATAAAAGGAAGGAAGAATTGATTTGTTTTATTTTTTAATGGCAAATAACCATTTTACCTTTAATAAGTCGTTTTGTTTTTATTTAACAGTCTTTTTTTTTAGCACTACCAAACTCTGTTCATCTTAAAATTTTAACCAGATTTTATTCAATATATTTTAAGATCCCTTGTAAAATTTCAGCTCAATCTGATGGTCGAATTGAAAATTACATCCAATAACGTAAAACTGGCTAAATTATGATTTTTTTATTAAATTTCTGAATTTATCCAAAAATTTTGAAATTTTAAACCAAGTTAAAACATCATATTAGACGGCTCCACGTAAATTTTCAAAAATTTTTGATAATCCAATCGAGAATTATGAATTGTTTTTACATAAAACTAATAAAAAAAATATTGATAAAATCTTTACAGCCCACCCAAGCCTTTGCATCGCCTCTGCCATTGCCATGTTAGACAGGGATGAACATGTGAAATGCATGGGAAAGTTAAAGAAAGGTAAGTTCTATACCCAAAGTGCAAGCAAAGTTTAAATAGCATAGAATAATCTTTAATGTTCTGATCTACAGCCTTAGAAAGAAAATGGTGTGCCAGCCAGAATTTTCTTTCCTTTCTTTGTTTTCCTTTTAAATTAATGAATAAGCTTGGGATGGAAAATTCTTTTGTTGATATTTAGAAATTTCTTTTTATCCTTTTTCAGAATCAACAGAGACAAGGCAATTAAATTTGGAAACTTTAGGGCAAACATCGCAGCTACCCTCAAATTATCAATTTTATATCCACTATTTTTCGTATAAATTCTACCCTTAGTTTGAGTTCTCAATTATGACTTATGTTAGAATTACTTAACAAAAACCGTTAAATTTTCTATAAAATGATGTCGTTTTACATATATAAAAAATAATTTGGATAGAAATGTAGATGAAACGTCTTAAAATGAATGGAGGTCCTTAATTGAAAATCTGTGAAAGTTTGAAGGTAAAATTGATATCAAAATTGTTTGGTGGTAAAATTGTGTTTGTCTATATAGTTGGAGGGCATTTTTGAAGTTTGTTCAAAATTTTAAATGTTTGACGATTGCTGGTAGGAATTGGTGGGTTTACTGAATAATCCGAGATGAATTCTACCCGTATCAGGAATGATAGACATTAAGGAGGAATACTGGTTAAGAAAAAATTGAAAAGAAACTAAAAGCTCCATTTTTGAATCGAAACTAAATTAAGGGTAAATTAGAAGAGAGATTGTGAATTCTCCAAATTCTTGGACATTGTTTTGTGAATTCAGATTTGTATTTATTTGGAAAACAAAATAGAAATTACATGGCAGACGTTAAAAAAAAAAAAAAAAAACACAAGCAGAAATAGCAGCAGCTACAGATAACCAGGTAGAAAACTATGAAGATTAATTTTTTCCAGGCCTCTCTCAAATCTTTTATTCCTAGCCTCACTTTCCCAAGACAATTATAGTGCAGGAATATGAAAGGTATAGAAGTACTACATATCAAGCACGCTGCAGTTAAGGGTATAGGGTACTGTTATTGCCTGGCAATCTGCAGACACCATATAGGGGTTCCGCTGGAAACACTTTCACGTACTTCAGGGCACTTACTATGAGCCCAAAAATAAAAGAATACTTAAAAATCACAGTATAAATCGGACCCTTGTAATGAAGGATCCATCGCTTGAAGGTGTTCCTACAATGTGATTCGATGTCCTTTTTAACTTTGTTGAAAGCAAGAGGATTGGGCACTAAATAATTGGCTACCTCATTGAAGAGTCTCGCGACTTCTTCTTCACTTCCGAGGGTAACGATGAGTACACCCTGTGAGCGCAACACCCTCACATCTTCAGGCTGATCAATTAGGGAATCCATGAAGCATATGTAAGAAGTGACCCAAAGTTTGTCATTGTCACCGAGGCATGCTTCGTAGGCAACCAAGTTTAAGAGTAAGGGCTTGGTTGAGTCGTCTATTGTTAGTGCGGGAATTTGGAGTCTCCCAGCTAGCCATGTTGGTTTGAACTGGACATCAGTGAACTGGCTGGTTTTGCTAGGCTTGAAATGGATTCCCACCCTTCTAAGGTCCATCGCAGGATGATAACGATACAAGCTTGTCCGTGAACTATCAACAGTGACGTTCTTATCAACAGAAGTTACAAAATGCATATGAAAGAGTTCAAGGAGATGGCTGGCACCATAGTACTCTCCCATTTCTAGGTCTTTTGCGGAATAGTTTGATATTGATATTCGCGGAATAGTTTTGCTGAAGAACTTTGATATCTTTTTCCTGCATGACACTCGTTGACGGGGCATTGCTCGAATGTGCTTAATGAAATCCTTGATCAATTTTATCCCTTCTTCATCTGATCCGAATCTCAACTTCATCAATGACCTGAGGACTACAAAAGGGAGTTGGTTCTCTAGTAAGAACATGTCTCGTGCAACTAAAGCTGCAAAGTGACTAGACATCTTCAGATTTTGATGGTCACGAAGTAGACAGTGCATGAATTGGATAACAAAGCAACCATCAAGAAACATCATCTTGGTGAATTCGGTCATGTCATTGAGTATAACTGATCCATCCTCATCATAGCATCTTCTCGCCACTTCAGCCACATCCTCCACGGTTTTGTACAACTCTTCAATATTGTGTTTCCCACTCTGTTGCACAAATCCGCGCACCATATTGCATTTAGACTTCTCCATCTCCAGGAACCCATCAAGCTTCCCGTGGTAGTAAGGACCTATGGAGACCACCATGGGTTCGTAACAGTTCTTGTTCGATTCAATCCCACTAAATATCTGTGGAACCCTTGGAATTCTAGGCCCTTGCTGCTGGCTCATGGTCTCTGTCCGCTCAACGCTCATTATGGATCCTAACCAATTATTATTTTCTGGGACTAAAATGTGTGTTTCTCCCATTAGAAGTACAGATATTTACTGAACAAAGGATATTGTGAACAAAAGAATTTATCTGTACTTCCAATGCATATCACGAACAGGTCACCACGGATCTATTAAATACCAAGTTAGGAACTGGAATCTTACCTTACTTGGAAGTTGAGCTTTTAGGAACTGGAATCTTACCTTACTTGGAAGTTGAGCTTTGATGCTTTAACTGTTTTTGCTCTTGTCCAAAACGTGTTCCTCAACTGTAGACAGCTTCAGCAATAAAATTTGCAGTGTAAAATCAAACTTAACGGTTAAGTTTCTTGACATCAAATTAAAGTGGTAGGTTGCATGATAGCACTGTGAATAAACCAGAAGAAAATTGCATTAGATGTGATTAATTTGTCAAAATACTACATACTGGTTGCAAAATCGAAATATATCTGCTTAATTTCTTACTTTGTTATCTCATTTATGATGGCTGGTTTCCATTTTCCAGTGCACAATTTATTAAAAAAATCCCAAGTAATTGTACGCAGATAAGTGTTAAAGAATATATATATGTTTCAATATTTGCAGGTAGTAATATATTCTAATAACATGAGAAATGCGTGTAGGGGAGATAAAGATTGGATTGTTCCATGCTCAAAGTGCAAGAAAATTAAAGAGCATATATAGAACAAACTTTTGTTTCTCCAGTCTTTAGTGATGATAAAAGAATAAAAGTCGAGCCCTACCAGGCTACGCAACCTGTGTTTTCATTTGTTTTCTTTTTGCGTGTGCTTAATAAGCTTGGACAGAATTTCTTTTTTAAAGAAAAAAGCTTGGAAATAAATTCTTTGTCGAGAGACTGGGGTAGAATTTAAGGACAAGAGCTTATAACATTGACTTTGATATACGTATTATAGATTAATAAAGAATAATACAAAATTATTTGTAGAGATTGTTTCTGTTCTGAATGAATGCCAGTACTCAGTAAGGTCCAAGCTGCATAACAACCATTAAGAAATCAAGAGTTATTTCTACTTCATACTTTAGCATAAGCATTCAGCAAATAGCACCATCGCAAATAAACAAAGTTTTTTAGTATGCGACTCTAAGCAAGAACCTTGGGTAACTCATAGTGGTGTATTTTGTTACCAATTTTTTTTTTATTGGTGTGGGTATTCGAGCGAGTTTGTTGATATTTCGACTAATCTCATGAGTTTTGAAATTAAAAATCATGTATGTAATCCTCTAGTAGTTCTGAGGTTTGTAACAATACATTTTTTTTAATATATGTGTAGAGTGGGTAGCTAGTTTGTATTAAACCGTATGTTTTACTATTTATATACATACTGCTGCTCTATGAGATGGAATAAAGGAAGAAATTGCAAAAACTTTTCTCTTTCGCCTATCTGTTTTAGCCAAAGGATTTAAAATCTGGCCCGATGGATTTTACTTAAGGTTATCGAATTATTGGTAAAATATAATTGGTGGTTGATTGATTTTTCGAATTGTTATATATCTGCATGTAGTTTTGAGCACTAAACAATTTTAAAGTATGTATGCATCTTAAATTGGTTGGAGTGGACCGGCAGAAGTACAGGAATTATATTTTAGTTTTTCTCTCTTATTTGTGTTTTCAAAGTTAATTTCGAGCAAATCAAACAATTTTTTATTTTTTTATTTCTACACATTATTATTATTATTATTATTATTATTATTATTAATTCCGGGGTGTTCGAGCAGTTTACGTGCCCCACGACTAATCTCCGAATCCATTAAACATCTTGCAAGCTCAATGAGCAGATAAGACACCACGGATTACAAGCATGTACAGAGAGGATCGAACCCGGGTGTAAAGGAAGGGAACAAATTTCTTTCCCCGTTAGGCCACAACCTCAAGTGCTTCTACATATTATTTTTAATTAGTCGTGATGGAGGCTATTTTTATGAATTTTAATATGATTAAGGAATGGATACATGATTGAATATTTATTAAATTTTTTTTTTTAAAGAAAAACCTTTAAGATCAATTGAGACATCAAAGAATGTCAATTCATCAACTACAGTGTGATTATTGGAAATGAGCCGAGAGAAAAAAATTGAAAACATGATGAAATTAATTGAAATACAATGGAAATTTTGAGATAACATTAAGACACCCCAATAAACTTCGAGGGGTAAAATTTTCCTTTATATTTGAATATTATATCCTTGGAATTTCCTTCACCCTCCGTTGAAATACATTGCGTTGATTTCCAAACTCAAAACCCCAACGTCACAGAGGGTTAGCGCCCATTCAAGTAAACAACTATCTACTTATTTCTGTTAGTGCAAATCTGACTCTCATACTAATACTAATTTGTTAATACAATATTTCCGAGAGGCATAAATGAAAAGATAATAAAAATAAAAATAAAGGAAAGCTAATAATATATAAATTTACATGATTTGATAAATTACCTACAAATCTATTACAGAGAACATCTTGATGATCATGAATACGTTAAAGGAAGTAAAAATTAAAAAAAAAAAATTGCTATCTAATTTTATGGTTATTAGAAATCTTAACTCATATTTTAGAGAATTTTTGGTAAAAAGCTAGTTATATTAAAAAAAATAAAAATCATCATAAAAAAACCCTACTTAAAATAAGTTGCATTGTTATTTAATTTTAATAATAAAAATATCTATTTGCATATATGCACTTGCAAATATCTATTTGCATAAAAAAACCCTACTATAACACAACTCTTCTATGCTACTTGCATTTTTGTACAAATATACTATGGACAAAAAAATAAAAGAGTTTTAAATTAAATTTAAAAAAAATCCTAAATTAAGTTCAAGAAGATGTGCAGGGCCTGCAGAGTGCTGTTTATCACCATTAGTCCGCTTTTTAATTTTAGGTGCTGATGGATATCAAAAACAACAGCAGCAGCAAAAACATATCATGGATATCAAAAAGACAACAGATACCAGGGCCAACATTTTATGAGGTTTGCGAATTTGTAGAAATTCATCAATCCTGTTCTTCTTTTCTTCTTCTGTGAACCTCAAGTTCATCAACGAATCCAGGACTGGATAAGGGAGCTGATTCTCCAGTAATAATAGGTCCCGTTTCACATCAGCAACCTCCTGATCACTCATGTGCAAATCATCATACTTGCTTGTGACACAATGGATGAATTCGACAACGAAGCAGCCATCAATAAACATCATCTTGGCGAAGTCCTCTTCACCGATCTCTTCTATTAAACTCTTATCATAGAATCCCCTTACTTTTCCAGCCACCTTTTCTACCTCCTGGTATAATTTTTCTTTATATTTTTTCAATTTCTTGGACAAACTTGCGTGTCATTGGATCCTTCAAACTCTCCCCATTCTTGAGCTTCTTTGCACATCCGAACGGTGATAAGTACCGATTGAGACCACCAAGGGATTGTAGCATTTCTGGTTCTTCTTTTCACTAGTAAGAAGTTTTTCTGGAACCTTCGGAATCTTTGGCCCACTATCCAAAATTCTCAGACTCACTATCCTTTCTCTCCACTCATCACCCCATCACTCGCTCTTGACATAGATTCAAGCCCAAGCCATATTATTATTTAAGCTTGTCTTCTTGAAGGAGTGAGAACAAAAACATGTAATTCACTAACTTCTACATCAATAAATCTTCAACAGAAGCAAAAATGGGTCAAAAATCAATTAACACCAGCATAAGCCAGACGCATATATTAATTAATTAATTAAATCTATCAAAACCTATTCATGTGAACAAAATTGAAATAAGAAATTGTGCCATCGTTTACTGAACCTTCAGCCACAAAGAAATAAAACAGAGGTTCACCCAATAACAAGGAAATTGATTTGCCTGAAGTTTACGAGAGGCCTGTCCACATGGGCAATATTTCATCAGGTTTTTACTAATAAATCAACTTTTTTGTTCTTCAGATAAGAAGTAAAGGCCGTAGAAAACAAAACTCATCTAAATCATAAACACAATACCTTAAAGTGAACTCTGCGGTCAGCGCTCCTTGCCCTGCAAGCTGCAAAATAAGCACAGACACGATAACATCAAATTAAGATCTCATTCAGTGATAAGCAAGCACAGAAAACATAAATGGAAGAATATTAGTAGACTTACACTCGGTGATATTACCAGGCTCTCTAGAGCACTCTCACCAGAAAAATTAACTAGTGATGGATTCTTGTAACTGTTATGATTTATGATCGATCATACATGAAGAACGTGCAAGATCAACATTCCAATGAAAGATGCCTGAATATCATCTTACAACCAACATTGCAGCTTGTATAATCAATACTGCTCCTTGAGAAAAGGGTGTTTATTTTACAAGGAGATGAAATGAAGAACAAAGATACACAACGCCAAATTAATACTTCAGACAGTCATAGAGAGAAAGATACACACAGAGGCACAGTTGATGTTTAGGATGTCAAGTGCTTGAATCACTTGATGGAGATTAACACTTAGCCACAATTACCATTATTATTGAGAGGGAATATAGCGACATAGCTCTGAATGACAGTTAATACAATGGCAAAAGTTGCAGCAACAAGTGCAATAAAGCTCCAAGGACTGCTAAAATAGTCATGCAGCCACTCAGCTACCCATTTCTTGATGATGCTCTTGCGGTCCAGTTCAATTTGCCTTTTCACATCACTATAAGCGTAAGGGTTGGGCACCAGGTTTCGAGACATCTGATTGAACAGATCAGCGACCTCCTGTTCTCGAACAAATATATTGAGAACACCCTCTGATTGCAGCACCTTAACGTCTTCGACATCTTGAATCAACGAATCCAGGAAGCATGCGTAAGAAGTGACCCAAAGTTCACCAGATGCATCACAGCATGTTTCATAGGCTATCAAGTTTAAGAGCACGGACTTGAATGACTCTTCTATGGTTACTGGCGGAAGTATTAGTCTGCTACCACGGAATGATGATTTGAACTCCACATCTGAGTATGCGTTAGTCCAGTTTGGCCTGAAGCGAATCCCCACTGTTCTAAGGTCCTTGGCAGAACGGTATGAGTACCAGTCACTGCTTCTTGTAGAGCAATGGCTGCAGGCTTCTTTGTTGATGTGATCGGTATGTAGAAGTCCAAGGAGATGGACAGGCTGCTGCTCTTCTGTTTCTTTATTTCCCCACGTTTTTTGAGGTTGTTTCCAAATACATTTGCCAGCGAACTTCTTTATCATTTCCTTGAATGACTCTTGTGGAGGAGGAAGTGCACGAATGTGCCTGATGAAATCGTTGATCAATTTATTACCTCCTCCTTCTTCTCCTTTTCCGAACCTCAAATTCATTAATGACCAGATGACTTGGAAAGGGAGTTGGTTCTCTAGCAGTAACAAGTCCCTTTTAACCAGAACTACCTGATGACCAGGCATCTTTAGATCTTCCGGCCTGCGCAAGAGGAAGAAAATAAACTGGAGAATGAAGCAACCATCAAGAAACATTATCTGAGTGAATTTCTCATCATCAAACTCATCTTTCCAATCCTCAGCGTAGCATCTTCTTGCGTCGATTGCCACCTCTGCCACCTTGCAGTAAAAGTCTTCAATGCATATTCCACTATCATCAACGAACTTGCGCGTAAATGTAACCTTGAGCTTCTCCATATCCCTGAGTTCAGGCTTTCCATGGTGATAAGGACCAATGGAGACCAGAGAGGGGTCATAACATTTCTGGTTTGATTGAATCTGTCGAAGCAAACGTGGAACCTTTGGAATCTGTGGCGCTTGCATTTGGTTGTTACCAGTCTTGATCTGCCCTTCAGTGACGACGAATGCTAGCCACTCAGGAGGTCCACCTGAGAAATGTGAGTTTGCCTCCTGTGGGATTGAAATTTTTAGTTCTTCAGCCATTATTAGTACAGACTACAAAATTCTCGACAAAAGAAGGGCCTTTTTACCGGTTCACTCAGCGTAAAGTTAACATGTATCCATTTATAGTACTAAACAAATTTAGATGGGAAGAAGAATCTTACCTTGCTTGGCAATGGGGCATGGGGGATTTTTATTACTGTACTTTAACTAAAGCATGAGATCTCGTTTTGAAGAAAGAGTGATATGAAACTTGAGAAAGGGATGTAAATGATTCTGTTAATATGACAAAATTCAAGAGCTAACTTCATGAGGTGAAAGTTATGTACTTGAGACAGATTTGTCTCATAATAGTAATCGTTGACTGAAAACAAGGAAGTTATCAGCAATTTGTTCACTTTAGAAACAAATAGAGTGAAAACAATGCAGGAAAAGATAATAATTATGACCCATAAAGCAGATGATTTTGACTGCCAAAACAAAAAGGTCAAAGGTTCCCCATATTTTTAGTCACTTCACTTTTACCGTCACTTCCAGCTGGATTGCCAAATATAAAGTGATAAGATAGTCCAAGCTTGCTTTACGGAAAATACCACTGTCGCTTCGCTGCCTCATATGCCGATCATGACCTCTATTTTTGGCGGTGGTATGTTCCACTTTGATAATTTTACCCATTTTATAATATGTCCTCCACTTTGCCCCAGGTTGAAGGAAAGAAAAAAAATTATATTCAACAAGCGCATTTTAAAAAAAAAATATTAAATGAAAAAAAATATATCAAAGAAAAAAAATTATATCAAGTACTCGTGTCAACTCATAAATTCATGTCCCGTGCCTTTTGATGTGAAACACTAAATATGAAAAAACCATAAAAATTAATCACTAACAAATCAAATATTAAAAAATTAAATCATAAAAAAAATTAAATCATAAAAAAAAATGTAAAAAAAACAATAATTAAAAGCTAAAAAAAGGTGCAATACCACTTGGATTAACTTACCAAACACACGGTTCAAGTAATGAAATTGAAACAACCACATAAAAAAGATGAAGAATTCCATACAGCCTATTCTAAAACAAAAAATCAAAGTCATATAATGAGATCAAAAAAGAAAATAAGATTCAAAGAAATAATGCGAACCTAAAACCCAGGTCATTTGATTAGAAGCATCAAACCTGAAAAAATCATGAAATTTAAATTTTAATAAATCAAATATCAAGAGATGAAAATGAAAAAAAATTTATTAAAAAAAATTTTAAAAGATACAATAGCAATAGCAATTAAAAGGATGGAGACCAGATTTGAAAAAAAATAGATGATGAATTATTATTTTTGTTAAAAGACTAAATTAAAAATAAAAATCAATTTCACAAAAAGAACTAAAGAAGACACCATCAAGAAGATCAAATTTAAAAAAATTAATATAATAAAAATAATTATTAAATGATAAAATTGTAAATAATTGAAAATTTACAAAAGAAACAAGGAAGAAACATAAAGAAACATAAAGAAATAAGACTAAATTTTAAAAATAAATAAATAACTAGATTAAATGATGTAATTGAAAAATATATAAAAAAATTTATAAAAATAAATCAAAAAAATAACTCAATCAATAAAATTGCTTTGATTCTCCATCAAAACCCAACACGTGTTGTCTGGTGAGAGAGAGGACGGCATGATGAAATGAATGACACGATCAAAACAATTTTTTAACTGTCATATGATAATGCACGTGTCATCGAAGTGCCGAGGCTTCTACCTTGCGCCTGACAAGGATTTTTTTATATATATTTTAATTATTGTAAGAAATTAATTTGCCCCTCAACCAACATAATATAAAAAAAAAAAAAAAAAAAACCAACTGAAAATACAAAACTACCATTAAATGTAATGTGTTTTTCTACGTATTGGCTTATTGTGTTTCCCTCCTCTATTTTATATGGGATTGCCCAAATACTCTTCTTCAAACCATAGACCTATCCACCTGATGAGAGATTCAACAAATTAGGGACCGAAACCCTTCAGATTCCTGACCTATTGATGGTTGAGATCAGAGTTTAGGAAGGTCGTTCAAGATTTATGGGTCTCATCCATGTCCTTCACATCACTATAAGATTTAACAAGTTTACCGATGAAATTTTTTCATCGATGTAAGACACGTATTCCATCGATAAATTAATTATCGATAGAGCATTTTCATCGATGAATCTTTCATCGGTAATTTTTTGTCCGTCGATAAATCTATTGGTAATAAAAAAAAAATAAAATTATCCGCTTCATTTCGTTAGTATATCCCTCAGTAATAATATTTTTTTATTACCAACGGAAATTTTGTCGGTATATCCATCAGTAATTATTTAAAAACATTTTTAAAAAAATTTCATTTTATAAAATTATAAAATAGTTAACTTAACATAAATCAACACTGTATAATATATACTCAAAATGCTTGGAAAAAAGATAAAAAAAATCAACTCAAACAAATTTGCAACAAATAAATAAAACGAAAAAATATATTCAACTAAAAAAATTCATATGAAAAAAATGAAGTTGCAATTGCAAAAAATTTAAAAATCCTATAAATATATCAACTAAAAATTGATCTCATATGAAAAACAAATCTCACAACAACATTTATACAATTATTAAGAACAAAAACAATTAAAAATAAAATAAAAAACAAATATAGTGAAAAAATCATGAAAAAAAAAATCTTACCTTAATGTAGTTGCAAGTGAAGCTAAGGAGAGAGAAAAAATTTTGTAAAACATATTAATTAAAAAAAAAACTAAGAGGATAAAAGAAGAAAGAAGAAGAAGACATACTCGAGCATGGAGGAAAAGAGAAGGAGATGAGGAGAGAAAAGAAGAGAAAGAAATAGATAATGATGTTTTTTACATACATTGAAGAAGAAATAGAAGAAGAATAATAATAAGAAATGAGTCTCTATCTTGTGAAATAAGGGGATTCAGGCTTTTTATTGGGGCGCGTTAGCGACGGATTTACCAACGGATAATTGAATATTAATATTTTTTAATTATTCCGTGAGTAATTCTGTCGATAATTATTTAATTTAAATTTTCAATTTTGTAAAAAGTTTTCAGAAACCGCCAACAATTACCGATGATTTTTCAATCCGTTGGTGATTCCGTCTATAATATTTAAATGAAAACTTTAAATCAATTGAATTTTTTCAGAAAACTGTCAAATAACACTGACGACTTTTCAATCTGTCGGTGATTTTGTTTGTGCAATTGGAAAGTGAACAATTCTGGAGCTCTCTGGAAAATACCGACGGAAAATTTCGTTGGTGATTCCCTTTATAATTGACATTATGAACAATGTTCACAGTTTACCAACGGATTTACCGACGGTAATTCTGTTGGTAAAAATGACACGTCATTATTTTTTTTGCTTTGTTTTAAATTTTTTTTCCACTGTAATTTCCTCGGTATATACCGAGAGAATATTTTCGTCGGTAAAATCTCTAGATAATTTACCAATAAAAATATTTTCTCGGTATTTTCATTTTTATTTATTGATTTTCTGGTAGTGTATCCAATGAAGGAAAGATTGTGAAGACTATAAAGGCTTTAAAACAATCTATTAAATTGTGGAACAGTGATTCAATGGGTAACATTGATGGGAAGATCAAAACCTTAGAGCTGGAATCTGAATCCTTTAGGGTTATAAAGAAAGCAGAGAGTTATCATCAAAAGAATTGGCAAGAAGCAGACTGGGTGTTAATGAACTTGGAATTGTGTACCGAATGCAGGAATCGATTTCGCATCAGAAATCAAGAGTAGTGTAAACTTGGAGACAAAAACACTAGATTCTTCCACATAACTACCACTGCAATGATGAAAAGGAATTTTATTTTCTCCTTGGAAGTGGATGCATGGAAAGTATATGTCCAAGCTTTCTGTCATGTTTTACAAGCTCTACTCCCTGGATAAAAGGTATAGACCATCCTGATCGAGTTTGGAATTTCAGAAATTATTACTTTCTTCTTCATCTGATCTGGAAGTTTCTTTTACAGTGGAAGAAGTTAAGTCTCCTAGTTGGTAATAAGGCACCTGGTCATGATGCCATCAATATCTTTTTCAAAAAGAAAGCTTGGGACATTGTAGGAGAGGCTGTAAATTGCAACTTTACGCTACTGTCACAAAGTGCATGCAGTGCCAACAATCACAAAGCTTCCACTTCCTTCTCCTTTCACGCTACTGTCCCTTTTTTCTATTCCTTCTCTTTAAATCTTATCTTACAATTTCTCCATCTTTTCTAGTTGTTATGTAGTATAGCTATATGGGTCTTTTTCTATATATATATATATATATATATATATATATATATATATATATATATATATATATATATATATATATATATATAAAGTGTTCTTTCAGTTATTTTGTAAGAACTGGATCAGCCCAGTTTCTATTAATTCACAATATGTGGCGTGACAGCTAGGCCATGTTTTGTGCCACATGTGTCACTTGGGTTTGGTCCTCGTATTAGTATCCACCATTTGCATTTTCTCCAGCCAGTTAAAGTGAGCCACGTTTCCTTAAGGTTGAATGAGTGGGCTAAATTATCCAAATTTATAAACAGACAAAAGGTAGAAAAACAAGTCATATAATCCTAATTTATCCAAAAAACTAGTGATGGCTTCCTGCAACTGTTATGATTTATGATCGATCATACATATGAAGAACGTGCAAGATCAACATTCCAATGAAAGACGCCAGAATATCATCTTACAACCAACATTGCAGCTTGTATATATAATCAATACTGCTCCTTTTGAAAAGGGAGTTTATTTTACAAAGAGACGAAATGAAGAACAAACATACAAAACGCCAAGTTAATAATTCAGACTGTCATAGGGAGAAAGATACACACAGAGGCACAGTTGATGTTTAGGATGTCAAGTGCTTGAATCACTTGATGGAGATTAACACTTAGCCACAACAACCATTGTTATTGAGAGGGAATATAGCGAAATAGCTCTGAATGCCAGTTAATACAATGGTAAAAGTTGCAGCAACAAGTGCAATAAAGCTCCAAGGACTGCTAAAATAGGTATGCATCCACTCAGCTACCCATTTCTTGATGATGCTCTTGCGGTCCAGTTCAATTCGCCTTTTAACATCACTATAAGCGTAAGGGTTGGGCACCAGGTTTCGAGACATCTGATTGAACAGATCAGCGACCTCCTGTTCACGAACAAATATATTGAGAACACCCTCTGATTGCAGCACCTTAACGTCTTCGACATCTTGAATCAACGAATCCAGGAAGCACGCGTAAGAAGTGACCCAAAGTTCACCAGATGCATCACAGCATGTTTCATAGGCTATCAAGTTTAAGAGCACGGACTTGAATGACTCTTCTATGGTTATTGGCGGAAGTATTAGTTTGCTACCACGGACTGATGATTTGAACTCCACATCTGAGTAAGCGTTAGTCCAGTTTGGCCTGAAGCGAATCCCCACTTTTCTAAGGTCCTTGGAAGAACGGTATGAGTACCAGTCACAGCTTCTTGTAGAGCAATGGCTGCAGGCTTCTTTGTTGATGTGATCGGTATGTAGAAGTCCAAGGAGATGGACAGGCTGATGCTCTTCTGTTTCTTTATTTCCCCACGTTTTTTGAGGTTGTTTCCAAATACATTTGCCAGCGAACTTCTTTATCATTTCCTTGAATGACTCTTGTTGAGGAGGAAGTGCACGAATGTGCCTGATGAAATCGTTGATCAATTTATTACCTCCTCCTTCTTCTTCTCCTTTTCCGAACCTCAAATTCATCAATGACAAGATGACTTGGAAAGGGAGTTGGTTCTCTAGCAATAACAAGTCCCTTTTAACCAGAACTACCTGATGACCAGGCATCTTTAGATCTTCCGGCCTGCGCAAGAGGAAGAAAATAAATTGGAGAATGAAGCAGCCATCAAGAAACATTATCTGAGTGAATTTCTCATCATCAAACTCATCTTTCGAATCCTCAGCGTAGCATCTTCTAGCGTCGATTGCCACCTCTGCCACCTTGCAGTAAAAATCTTCAATGCATATTCCACTGTCATCAACGAACTTGCTCGTAAATGTAACCTTGAGCTTCTCCATATCCCTGAGTTCAGGCTTTCCATGGTGATAAGGACCAATGGAGACCAGAGAGGGGTCATAGCATTTCTGGTTTGATTGAATCTGTCGAAGCAAACGTGGAACCTTTGGAATCTGTGGCACTTGCATTTGGCTGTTACCAGTCTTGATCTGCCCTTCAGTGATGATGAATGCTAGCCACTCATGAGTTCCACCTGAGAAATGTGAGTTTGCCTCCTGGGGGATTGAAATTTTTATTTCTTCAGCCATTATTAGTACAGATTACAGGTTACTACTAGAGAAGGCTTTTTTTCTGGTTCTTTCAGTACACCGTTAACATGTACCATTGATAGTACTAAACAAATTTAGATGGGAAGAAGAATCTTACCTTGCTTGGAAGTGGGGCATGGGGGATTTTGATTGCTGTACTTTAACTAAAGCATGAGACCACGTTTTGAAAAAGAGGACGATGAAACTTGTGATAGGGATAAAAATGATTCTTTTAGAATGAAAAAATTCAAGAGATAGAATGTCATGAGGTGAAAGTGACACACCTGAGACAGATTTGTCTCATGATAGAAAGCCTTTATTGAAAATAACAAAAAAACCTTTTTTTTTTCTTCTATAAAATTAGGAAGTTATTGTTGAAAGTAAACTGATTTTTATAAATTTGTTGATTGAATTAGTCGACTGGTTGAGACTAAGTAGCCAGTTGAATTAAATAAATCAATCGACTGATTAAGAAATAGTCAATCGGTTTAGTCGGCAGAATACAATTCCTGTTCAGATTAGAATTTTCTTGTATTAATTTAATTTCTTAATTATTTAGGATTTTATACCTATAAAAAGGCTTGTACTGCAACATTATTCAATAGTACAAAAATAGATAGAATAGCTAAGAGAACTTAGAGATAAACACTTAATAAAAATATACTTTCCTCTCAATCTTCTTCTTGTTTTTTAGTTTTTAACTTTGTATTACTGTTTTTGACCTTATGCCACACTCATCTTTCTCTTAGCAAGCGATATCAAAGCTTAAGTTTGATTATTTAACATGGCTAATCCAAACTTCTCACTTCAATGTCCTAGGTTGACAAAAGATTATGAAACTTGTTGTATTCGAGTGAAAGTTTAGCTAGGTTTTCAAGATGTATGAGAAACGGTTGAAAAAAGCTTTAAGGAGCCTATACATGAAGCAACATTGACTTCATCTCAAAAGAAGGTCATGCAAAAGAAACGAAGAAATTATCAATAAGCACTAACAATCATCCACCAATGTTTGGATGATGTCATAGTGACCAATGTAACCATCGGCAAGTAAGCATGAAGAATTTTGCAAGAATCAAACCAAGGAGCTGACAATGTGAGAAAGCTACATCTACAAAAGCTACGTGGTGACTTTAAAAAGATACGTATGCTTGAACAGAGAATGTTTCAAAATATTTTGTAAGAGTATTGACCATATACAACCAAATAAAGAGATATGGGGAGAATATGGAAGAGACACATATGGTAGAAAAGATCCTAAGGTCGTTGCGAAAGAAGTTCCATTATATGGTGGTCGCGATAGAGGAGTTACAAAATATGGATGTTCTTTCAATCCAATGTCTCATGGAAAAATTTCAAACTCATGAGGAAAGAGTCAATGAGATTCAAGAGGATGTGTGTGGGTGCACAAGCACTTTTTTCAAAGAAAGATGGTTTTAGGTATTCACAAGAGGGTAGAGGGCATGGACAAACTAAAAAAGAATACAAATCTAGTAATAGAAGAGGAGAAGAAAGTCACCCTATTACTAGTGCATGATGAGATAATGCAAGATAAAAAGAACATGTGGTATTTAGACAATGAAGCCAATAACCATATGTGTCGAGACAAAGACAAGTTCATGGAGCTTGATGAAGCAATTAAAGGTAATGTCACCTTTGCAGATCATTCAAAGGTTGTCATCAAAGAAAAATATATGGTTTTAATTAAAATGAAAGATGGAAGCCATCAATTTATTGGTGATATTTATTATAAACCAATAGTGAAAAGCAACATATTGAGTTTATGACAATTACTGAAAAGGGGTCTGAGACTAAAATGAAAGATCATATTTTAAAATTACTTGACACTAAAGGGGTTATGATTGCAAAGATAGTCATGACAAAGAACAGAATGTTCTTGCTAAACATAGAAACAGATGTGCCTAAATGTATATATGAAGGATGAGACTTGGCTTTGGCATAGAACATTTAGGCATGTAGACTTTTTGCGATGCTTTTTAACAAGCCCAACACATATTTCAACTAGGTTAAACTTAGTTTTACCCTAAAGACACCAAGAGAGATAAGACGTCATCTAGTAGCAGAATCAATCAGAACTAAAAGAAAAAAGCAAATGCACAAATTGTAACAAGTAATGAAGTGAATGAATCAAAAATTACAAGTGCACAAATTGTAACAAGTAATGAAGTGAATGAATCAAAAATCACAAGTGCACAAATCATAATAAGTAATAAAATCAATAAGTAGAGTATCATCCTAGATCTTGAAGGGGTTGTTATCTTTGGCTTCTTTTTTTCAATTGTGATTGATTATGCTCCTGGATGTTGTCTCTTCTCTCTTGTGGTGTGTTTAAGGTATCAAAAAACATCTTTTAGTTGTTGCCTAAAAGAGTTTTTATAGACTAACTTTATCCTTCAAATGAAAGAAAATCATTTTCCTTCTCTATAATGAATTCTGACTTTATTTTCTTTCCTGATATTATAAGCTAATTTTAGGGAAGAAAACATGTGAATTGAGACTACTGTATTTCTATAACAATTGTAAAGAATCAAGGTTTCTTTCCAACAAGATTGGTCTTGTAATTTTTGGACATCTGGAACTCGATATGCGGGCCAAAAACCAAGATAGTATCTAGGTCACAGGGTCTGATTCAAACTCTATATTTGACTCGATATTTGAGCTTTAAAACACACAAAAAATGGGTTCTTTATCTTCAGAAGAATTGTACACTTATGTCTTAGCTTTTCAGAATGGTATAAAACACATGAAATAGAGTTGTATAACTTTTGTTATAACCTAAAACCAATTAGCGCTCAAGCTTATCTAATACAGCCCAACTAGTGTTTGAACTCTAAGCTTAACTCATTATTTGCCTTCTCATATTATCTCAAATTCAGTAGTTAAATATCTAAAAAATATATTGAATCACTAAAAAGTAAATTATTCTCAAAAATACTTAAAAGTCTAGACAACTAGCTAAAAATTACACGAAATACTAAAGTAGGAATGACTAAAAATATATGTGCAATATATTCCCCTGTCAAAAGCAGAGCTATGAAACATTAAAAATACAAGCCTGCTAATCTGGTGAACAGTTGCAGCAGTGATATAAAACACCATCAAAGGCTCTCTCATTTTTCCCCTTCTTTTCTTTTCTATTCAAGGGGTTTATACCACGAACAGTCATTGCCATTGAAAATATATAAATGACATGCAAGTTTAGAAGCAAGGCCCGCTGCAAGTTCTCTCAGCAGACCTGCTGTCACTCCATCAGCCAAAGTTTTTATAGGTATATGTAAGCCCTCTTCCACTGATCATTTATGCAGAAAGAGAATTACGCTATAGCAAAATGCAATTATGCAATCTCTATTTATTTAAGCAGAAAAGCATGTATAAAACAACAGAAGGTAGTGCATTTAGCTTGGCAGATTTAAGAGTCTACTGTAAATATAGACGAAGGCAGTATAAATATTCCCCTCTGCAGAAGCATCATACCTTAGACCAGTAATTGCATCAAACAAAATTTTCATCAGCTCTCCCTATCTTTCCAACTGATCCAAACAATTTAGCTATTAGCTCTCCATCTTCTTCAGTCGCAGCTGCACCCAAGCTCACAACTGTTCATAAAACAAGTTAGAAATCACCTTTTCCCAAATTCATACAAAATTGCAACTTCAGAGGTGCATATTATCACGCAAAGAAGATGAATGGAAGCATTTTGAGAAACAAGACAAGGCAAAATCTTTCAGCTTGTAAGTTGTTCATGAAGACAAAATTAGACCACCATCATGATCTGGTAACATATAACATTGAACACAATATTCTTTAATGCAATAGCATGTGTAATGTTTCTCGATTAGTATTGATTACTGACGCAAAACCAATTGCTAGGATATGAAGAAAAAAATTACTTGTTGCTGCCTCACACATTACATCCATTCTGTATATACTAAAATAATATGTTGTTATATTGTTGATCACTGTAACACAAGACATAAACTATTATGGATGTCACTTTTCAAATAACGATGTTATAGTTGTTTTCTCATTTCAACCATTGAACTTAAAAGATCATTATTATAAAATTAAATTTCATGTTGTTGTTGAGATTTAAAAAAAAAAAACTAAAATCAACACAAAAAAAGCAAGTCTTTTACATTTTCGATATTAAAGGCACGAAAAACTTCAACTTAGTTACTAAAGTTTTACTTTATGCATTATTTGATCCCTATTGGTCTAGAATTTTACGTTATGACATTCTACTTTATTTTTATGATATTTAAACCTTGAAAAATTGAAAGGGCACAGAGGAAATCATTGAAAAAGAGAGAGAGAAAAGAAAAGTTTTGGTTGGCATCATAAAAAACCGATCTCGGGGTTCATCTTAAAAAAGAGAATTCAATAAATATGCTTTTTCTTTTTAAACATGCCTTTTGAACCGTGAAAATTAAAAGATTTTATTTTTTTAAAATTAATTTTGATCCTTTTTATTAATTTTTACTATAATCTAAATTTTTATTTCTTATATTTATATTTAATTTAAGTTCTTTAAACTTCATTTAAAATACGAACCTTAAATGATCATGTGCTCACTCTAAAAGAAAAAAACAATCAAGCTTCAAAATTAAATTTCTCTTGTCCATTGTATTGAAATTTACATGTTGAAAATTATATAGTTTTTTTGTATCCCATTGCGTAGTATGTTAAAGTTTTATTTAGTCTAAATTTGTGTTGAAAGTTCATTTCAAAGCCCCTAACTCAAAATTACAATCAAGAAAACATCAGTAAAAAGCGACCCTGAACAGATTAATTTAGCACACAATGCCCTTTGCTCTCATAGCATTAGCCTAAATGAAATCATCTTATGTCTTAATTACAAGCTGACAGAATTCATTACAATTTAATTTTCAACCGAAACATTACACATTCTGTTGAATAAGAACTATATATAGTTTCTGCATCATCGCTTGCAATAGTTAATTCTTCTTGGATGGCTCACGTGGGTGCATTGCATAGTACGTCTGAGTGGCGGTAAGAGCCAAACCAACAGCGGCGGCAGCAAATGCAATGAAGGCCCAAGGACTATGAAAATAAGTTTGCTGCCACTGAGCTACCCATTTCTTCACGATGCTCTCACACTGCTCATTTATCTCTCTTTTAACATCATTATAAACACTAGTATCAGGTTCAAGAAAACTGCCCATATGGTTGAAGAGATCCGCAACCTGCTGGTCAGGTCCATGGAAATTAATAATTATGCCCTTTGATCGCAGCTCTTTCACGTCATCAGAATCGTCAATCAGCGAATCCATGAAACATATGTAAGAAGTGACCCGAAGTGGATTGAGTGCAGCAGATGTCTCGTAGGCCACTAAGTTGAAGAGCATGGACTTTGTTGACTCATCTATGGTAATTGAAGGAAGCTTCAATGTTCCATGGAAAGATGATGACTTGAACTCGACATCCGTCAAAGCACTTGTCTGACTAGACATGAAATGGATTCCCACCTTCTTAAGTTCCTTGGCAGAATAATACAGGTAATGGCCACGCCTTCCTCGAGCAACAACTGGCTTGTACTTTGTAGGAATGAATTTCTTAAGACAAGTGGCCAAATAAGACAAGCAATGGCCGCCCACCTTCTTAAGTTCCTTGGCAGTATAATACAAGTAATGGCCACACCTTCCTCGAGCAACTGGCTTGCACTTTGTAGGAATGAATTTCTTAAGACAAGTGGCCAAATAAGACAAGCAATGGCCGCATCTTCGTGAAGACGACTTGCCTTTTATGTTGTGAGGACCTACGAAAAGAAAATATAGAAGTTGAAGAAGATGGGCAGGTTCTTCATCAGGCTGCCATTGCGAATCATATCCTGAGGCTTGCCTCCCCTTTCTTAGTAGTAACCACAGAAGCCAAGCTGGTATCAGCAGACATAATTCCATCACGGCAAATGCTGGTACCATGCTCAAGAAAACCAGGTCATGATTATAACTGCTAAAAGTGCGTGATAAAACAAATGGAAGAGCAATTGGAAGAAACATTAACAGGAGACTAACGGTAGACCAAAGTAATTTTCGAGTCCGCAATGGTTGATCTTTCGGGTTGAGAATATGGAAAAAAAGAAAATCATTCACATGTTTCATTCCATGATTGGTTCCATCTTTTTCGTACCTCAGACTCGTCAGTGATTTCAGGACTGGAAAAGGAATCTGGTTCTCCAGTAATAACAAATCCCGCTTCACACCAGCAACTTGCCGATCAGTCATCTCTAAATTTTCATAATTATGTGTCACACAATGGATGAATTGGAGAATAAAGCATCCATCAAGAAACATCATCCGGGTGAATTGCTCGTCATCATAGCCTTTCATGTCGATCTCGTTGTAAAATTCTCTTGCGTTTTGGATACCCTTTTCTACTTCTCTGTACACGAGTTCTATGTTTTTTCCACTATCTAGGATGAATTGGCGAGCCATCGAAACCTTTGGAATCTCCGCTTCTCTGAGATTGTTATGATGACCCGGAGATTGATAAGGCCCAATCGAGACCATCAAAGGACTGTAGCATTCCTTGTTTTCATTTCTATGATTGTCTGAAACTTTCGGAATCTTTGGCCCGAGTGGCTGCTTGTTTTTAGTGTCTTTGACCTCTCTCATTATGGAACTAAACCACGAAGAACGCTCATTCTTTTTCGGTGAGTAATTTCCTAGTGTTTCATCCATCTTCAGCTCTTGAGGTTGGTTGTTATGAATCCCTTCCTCTTTGTTGATCAATGGATCAACCCTTATTTCACTTAGATGTGTTTCAGACATTGTTGACACAGACTACTAAGCACCAGCTATGATCATCCGGTGTTGGGGGCTTGATCAAAGATACTGGTAGCTGAGAGACAACATTAAAAACGGTACGAAATATCAGAACAAAATATCCACAAAACACATAAATATGCAATTAAGTAGCTGTGCTAGAGTAGTTTTGAACTTACAAATGACCGGATTTGGTACAAGAAAAGGCCTCTTCTTTCAAGGTGGCTCCTTATTCTCCTCCGTTGTCTTACAAAATCAGCACCTTTTGCTTCTTGTATCTAAAAAGATTATATCTTAGTTGTTTCTATATATTGCATTCAGCAATTCCTGTACTTCCATTCATCATCCACTCATAAATACATGCACATCCATCCATACATACATATATAAGAAAAAATATAACAATCATCAACAAGAAAAAAGTATTATAGGATGGCAACGCATCAACACTCTACTAGAACATGACAACAAAAAATCATATACCAGCATGTGAAATCATTCAGAAAATCTCAACTTAGATTTTGTGGACAATAACAAAAGAGAAAGGGAAATGTGCATAGAGACAGCTAGCAAAGACTAATTTGAAAAACAACAAAGAAAACATCAAAATCACATACGACATGTGTCATCATAGAATTTATCAACTTAGTTTTTATGGACAATGACAAAAGAAAGGGAAATATGTATACAATCTGCAAAGACTGATTTGAAAAGCATCAAAGAAAATGTCACTATCATATACCAAAATGTTGCATCATAGCAAAACATACCACATCGCTCTCTTTCGACTGCCATGAGATAGATACTACGGATTGATAAGATAAATCACCTAATATTTAGTTGGTTGGGCTCTTTTAATTTCTTTTTTATTTAGTATATTTGACATTGCAATAATATAGATTTGGGCTTGCCAGCTTTTTTTGTCTTCCTGTTAATGAAGATGTTGAGTTGTCAAAGAAATATTTAGTTGCTTAGTTGATGCATAGTTTGGCATAAAAAAAATTAATTTTATTGATTTATAGTAATTAAATTTTTGAAAACTGAATTTTAAGATTTGACAACTATGAAACCCCTTTAATTTTCTCCTATTAGAAACTGGGTTGCAAGGGGCAGAAAAAAAAATTTAGGCTGTTTTTATTATTATTTAATTTTTCTTTTTCAATTTGATCTTTTTAGATGTGGTTTTTTTTTAATTAACTAATGATTTATTTTTGTTGCTTAGATATAAGGATCTCAAAATATCAAAGAAAAGTTCCAAAGCACTTGGTTGATGCTCAATTTGTTAAAATAAAACTAAATTTTGTTGATTTGGAGCAATTAAGACCATTGTTTTAAACTCGGCCCGACCGGCGGGTCGACCCATGACCCGGACGAACCCGGACGAAATCTGGTTTTTTTTTCAAATATGATTTTTCTCTTATACCCCTTTTTTTTATATTTTTTTAGTTGGTTATTAACACTTTTTAAAGTTCACTATATAAATATTAGAAAAATATGTTGTTTTTTCAATGTGAGATTTGAAATCTTTTAATATATATATTCTATGTTCCTAGGAAAAAAATTATTTTTTCAATGTGGAATTTGAAGCCCTTTCGTATATATACTCTATGTTCACAAGAAAAAAGTTATGTTTTTTCAATGTAAGATTTGAAACCCTTTAGTATATATACTCTATATTCCCAAGAAAAAAATTATTTTTTCAATGTGGGATTTGAAACTCTTTCATATATATACTCTATATTCACACGAAAAAAGTTATTTTTTTCAATGTGGAATAAAAAAACTTTTGGTTTAAATACTTCAACTTAAAAGGATAACATAATATCTTTTCAATGCGGGATAAAAAACTTTTAGAAGTATTCTTTTAAACTTTATTATTTACAACATGTATGATTTATATTCACATGAATTGTTTCTTAATTTTTTTATATGAAATATTAAAAATTTTAATATTTTTTTTAATTCTTCTGGGTTGACCCGGGACCCGACTCCTTGGCCGGATCAATTCCTATATCAGGTTTGATAATTATGGGTCAAATTATATTTTTGTACAAAAAAAATAATATTTAGATATTAAAATAGAGTTAAATAGTATTATAAAAAATTATTCATGATAAATATGTGACATTGCGATCGTGTGTGTAATGCACGTGCCTACAAGTGATGAAAGTCGCAGGGCTCTAGTGGCACATGAGGTAGCGAATCATCAAAATTGGCTACCCATGAAAAATAGATAATGCATCCCCTGTTATTCATTCACTCGATATTTGGGCTTTAAAACAAAAAAAAAATGGATTCTTTCTCTTAAGAAGAATTGTAGACTTATGTCTTAACTTTTTAGAATGGTATATAATACATAAAATGAAATTGTATAACTCTTATTATAATCTAAAAACCAATCAGTGCTCAGGTTTGTCTAGGATAAACCAATCAGTGTTTGAACTCTAAGCTCAATCCATTGTTTGTCTCCTTATATTATCTCAAATTCAGGTAGTTAAATATCTGAAAAATATACTGAACCTTCAAAAAGTAAATTATTCTCAAAGATACCTAAAACTCTAAGATAACTTTCTAAAAATCACACAAAATACTTTAAAATAAAATAAAAATGACTAAAAATATATGTGCAATATATTCCCTTGTCAAAAGCAGAGCTTTGAAACATTGAAAATGCAAGCCTGCTAATCTGGTGAACAGTTGCAGCAGTGATATAAAACACTATCAAAGGCTCTCTCATTTTCCCCCTTCTTTTCTTTTCTATTCAAGGGGGTTATACCAAGAACAGTCATTGCCATAGAAAATAAATGCCAGGCAGTTTTAGAAGCAAGGTCCGCTGCAAGTTCTCTCCGTAGACCTGCTGCCACTCCATCAGCCAAAGTTTCTATAGGTATATGTAAGCCCTCTTCCACTGATCATTTATGCAGAAAGAGAATTACGCTATAGCAAAATGCAATTATGCAATCTCTATTTATTTAAGCAGAAAAGCATGTATAAAACAACAGAAGGTATGTAGTGCATTTAGCTTGGCAGATTTAAGAGCCTTACTGTAAATATAGACGAAGGCAGTATAAATATTCCCCTCTGCAGAAGCATCATACCTTAGACCAGTAATTGCATCAAACAAATTTTTCATCAGCTCTCCATATATTTCCAACTTATCCAAACAATTTAGCTATTAGCTCTCCATCTTCTTCAGTCGCAGCTGCACCCAAGCTCACAACTGTTCATAAAACAAGTTAGAAATCACCTTTTCCCAAATTCATACAAAATTGTAAGTTCAGAGGTGCATATTATCACACAAAGAAGATGAATGAAAGCATTTTGAGAAACAAGACAAGGCCAAATCTTTCAGCTTCTAAGTTGTTCATGAAGACAAAAACTAGACCAGCATCATGATCTGTTAACATATAACATTGAACACAATATTCTTTAATGCAATAGCATGTGTAATGTTTCTCTATTAGTATTGATTACTGACGCAAAACCAATTGCTAGGATATGAAGAAAAAAAATTACTTGTTGCTGCCTCACACATTACTTCCATTCGGTATATACTAAAATAATATGTTGTTATATTGTTGATCATTGTAACACAAGACATTAACTATTATGGATGCCACTATTCAAAGAACGATGTTATAGTTGTTTTCTGATTTCAACCACTGAACTTAAAAGTAGTGTTTTTAAACCCGGCCTAGTGGTTGACCCGACCCAAGGCCCGGGTCACGGGTTTTGAACGGGTCACCAGGGTCAACCCCTTTTTTTATAAATCAAAACGATGTCATTTTGGTAAAAAAAAATAGTCAACGGGTTGCAACCGGATTTTTGACCAGGTCTTGTCGGGTCACCGGGTTGGCTGGGATTTTAATTACCCCTATTTTTTCACAAACCCGGCCTGGTTCTAGACTCGGGTCAGCCGGGTCCCGAGTTGACTCGTTGGGCTGGGCCAAGTTTTAAAATTATGTTTAAAAGATCATTATTATAAAATTAAATTTCAGGTTGTTGTTGATAAAAAAAAAATTAAAAAAAAGAAGAAGAAGAAGATTAAAATCAACACAAAAAAGTAGCCCTTTCCATTTTCGATGTTAAAGGCATGAAAAACTTCAACTTAATTATTGACGTTTTACTTTATGCATTATTTGATCCCTATTGTTATAGAATTATACATTACAATATTGTACTTTATTTTTAGGATATTTAAACCCTGAAAAATTGAGAGAGCACAGAGGAAATCATTGAAAAAGAGAGAGAACAAAGAAAAGTTTTGGTTGGCATCATAAAAAAACCGATATTGGTTTCAATTGGTTCGTTTAAAGAAAAGAATTCAATGTGATTTTTCTTTTTAAACCGTGAAAATTAAAAGATTTTATTTTTCTAAAATTAATTTTGATCCTTTTTTATTAATTTTTTACTATAATCTAAATTTTTATTTCGTAATATCGATATTTAATTTAAGTTTTTTAAACTTCATTTAAAATATGATCAATCTTAAATGGTCATGTGCTCACTCTAAAAGAAAAAAAACAATCAAGCTTCAAAATTAAATTTCTCTTGTCCATTGCATTGAAATTTACATGTTGAAAATTATATACTTTTTTTTTAATCCCATGCATTGCGTAGTATGTTAAAGTTTTATATAGTCTAAATCTGTGTTGAAAGTTCATTTCAAAGCCCCCAACTCGAAATTACACTCAAGAAAACATCAGTAAAAAGCGACCCTGAACAGATTGATTTAGCACACAATGCCCTTTGCTCTTATAGCATTAGCCAAAATGAAATCATCTTATGTCTTAATTACAAGCTGACAGAATTCATTACAATTTAATTCCCTTCCCGAAACATTACACATTCTGTTGAATAAGAACTATATATAGTTTCTACATCATCGTTTGCAATAGTTAATTCTTCTTGGATGGGTCACGTGGGTGCATTGCATAGTACGTCTGAGTGGCGGTAAGAGCCAAACCAACAGCGGCGGCAGCAACTGCAATGAAGGCCCAAGGACTCTGAAAATAAGTTTGGTGCCACTGAGCTACCAATTTCTTCACGATGCTCTCACACTGCTCATTTATCTCTCTTTTAACATCATTATAAACACTAGTATCAGGTTCAAGAAAACTGCCCATATGGTTGAAGAGATCCGCAACCTGTTGGTCAGGTCCATGGAAATTAATAATTATGCCCTTCGATCGCAGCTCTTTCACGTCATCAGCATCGTCAATCAGCGAATTCATGAAACATATGTAAGAAGTGACCCAAAGTGGATTGAGTGCAGCAGATGTTTCGTAGGCCACTAGGTTGAAGAGCATGGACCTTGTTGACTCATCTATGGTAATTGAAGGAAGCTTCAATGTTCCATAGAAAAATGATGACTTGAACTTGACATCCGTCAAGGCACTAGTCTGACTAGACATGAAACGGATTCCCACCTTCTTAAGTTCCTTGGCAGTATAATACAAGTAATGGCCACGCCTTCCTCGAGCAACTGGCTTGCACTTTGTACGAATGAATTTCTTAAGCCAAGTGGCCAAATAAGACAAGCAATGGCCGCATCTTCGTGAAGACGACTTGCCTTTTATGTAGTGAGAACCTATGAAAAGAAAATATAGAAGTTGAAGAAGATGGGCAGGTTCTTCATCAGGCTGCCATTGCGAATCATATCCTGAGGCTTGCCTCCCCTTTCTTAGTAGTAACCACAAAAGCCAAGCTGGTATCACGAGACATAATTCCATCAAGAAAAATATTGGCACCATGCTCAAGAAAACCAGGCCATGATTATAGCGTGATAAAACAAATGGAAGAGCAATTGGAAGAAACATTAACAGGAGACTAACGGTAGACCAAAGTAATTTTCGAGTCCGCAATGGTTTATCTTTCGGGTTGAGAATATGGAAAAAAAGAAAATCATTCACATGTTTCATTCCATGATTAGTTCCATCTTTTTCGTACCTCAGACTCGTCAGTGATTTCAGGACTGGAAAAGGGATCTGGTTCTCCAGTAATAACAAATCCCGCTTCACACCAGCAACTTGCCGATCAGTCATCTCTAAATTTTCATAATTATGTGTCACACAATGGATGAATTGGAGAATAAAGCATCCATCAAGAAACATCATCCGGGTGAATTGCTCGTCATCATAGCCTTTCATGTCGATCTCGTTGTAAAATTCTCTTGCGTTTTGGATACCCTTTTCTACTTCTCTGTACACGAGTTCTATGTTTTTTCCACTATCTAGGATGAATTGGCGAGCCATCGAAACCTTTGGAATCTCCGCTTCTCTGAGATTGTTATGATGACCCGGAGATTGATAAGGCCCAATCGAGACCATCAAAGGACTGTAGCATTCCTTGTTTTCATTTCTATGATTGTCTGAAACTTTCGGAATCTTTGGCCCGAGTGGCTGCTTGTTTTTAGTGTCTTTGACCTCTCTCATTATGGAACTAAACCACGAAGAACGCTCATTCTTTTTCGGTGAGTAATTTCCTAGTGTTTCATCCATCTTCAGCTCTTGAGGTTGGTTGTTATGAATCCCTTCCTCTTTGTTGATCAATGGATCAACCCTTATTTCACTTAGATGAGTTTCAGACATTGTTGACACAGACTACTAAGCACCAGCTATGATCATCCGCTGTTGGAGGCTTGATCAAAGATACTAATATCTGAGAGACAACATTAAAAACATTACCAAATATCAGAGCAAAATATCCACAGAACACATAAATATGCAAATAAGTAGCTGTGCTAGAGTAGTTTTGAACTTACAAATGACCGGATTTGGTACAAGAAAAGGCCTCTTCTTTCAAGGTGGAGTTATTCTCCTCCGTTGTCTTGCAAAATCAGCACCTTTTACTTCTTGTATCTTAAGAAAAAAATATCTCAGTTGTTTTTATATATTGCGTTCAGCAATTCCTATACTTACATTCATCATCCACTCATACATACATACATACATACATAAAGATATACATGTATATCATATATATATATATATATATAGGATACTAACGCATCAACACACAACTAGCTAGAACATTACAACAGAAAATCATATACCAGCATGTGAAATCATAGAAAATATCAACTTAGATTTTGTGGAAAATATGCATGGAGACTGCAAGGACTAATTTGAAAAACAACAAAGAAAATATCAAAATACATAGGAACATGTGCCATCACAGAGAATATCATATACCAACATGTGGCATTATAGAAAAAATACATTACTCTCTTCGACTGCCATGAGAGACGGATTAATAAGATAAATCAACTAATTATATAAGCCATTAGATAATTAATTACGTACGTGATTATTTGATTCACTACATATTGAGTTTAAGATATAATTACTCAAGTAATTACGTAATGATGTTGATACCTACTTGTTGTGTTCCAGATAATTGACAAGTATGCTAACATGTGTCAATACAGGAAACTAAGTTGTATTCATACGAACATTACAACAAATATTATATTAACAAAAGCCTTAATGCCTAGGGATGTTGACGAGTCAAAGAAATATAGTTGCTTAATTAGTTGATGGTTTTTAGTAAAATAAAATTTTATTTTATTGGTTTAAAATAATTAAAACTTTGAAGGCCAAATTTTAAAATTTAGTAAATATTAAGCCCCTTTAATTTTCTCCCGTTAGGGACTAGAAAAAAATTTAGGTTGGTTTTTTTTCTAATCCTCAACTTTAGGTTGGTTTTTTTTCTAATCCTCAACTTTTTTTTTTAATTTGATCATTCGAGATTATTTTTTTTTAATTGACTTAATGGTTTATTTTGGTTTCCTAGATATTGAGATCTCGCAATATCAAATAAAGGTTTTGACATTTGGTTGATGCTTGGTTCGTCAAAATAAAACTAAGTTCTTTTGATTTAGAGCAATTAGGACTTGAGGGACCAAATGTTACTTTAAAACAAATACGGGGGACTAAAGTTAACGTGTAGTTGAAGATTGGCTAGCGCGTGCTTTGTGATGAAAGTCGTAGCACTCTAATGGCACATGCGGCTTCTCTAGTGATGAAACACCGCCTTCTACAATTGTGTGGGAAAATTCACAGCATGATCTTCTATCTTGAGAAGAGCGTGTGACATAAAGATCAATAGTTTGTCACCAACAATATTTTTTTTTTCTCTCTCTCTCTCCTCTCCTCAAAACTCATTGTGATTTATTCATAATTCAGAATGGATCATCATTCTTTTTATTACTATTTTTTTTCTTTTGTAGAATTTGTTTTTTTCAATTTCAATCTTCAATCTAAAATTTTAAGTTGTCCTCTCATTTGTTTTTCAAATCATATCCTCGTTATTTTAGTTTTTATATTTTGTTTCTGGTCTTTTGTAAAATTGATTATTTTTCAATTTCATCCTTTAATATAGAGTTGGTTAAGAATTGAGTTTTTTTGTTTTTTCCGATATGGTAATCCTGATCTTAAGACCTGGGTCACTGGTTTAAAAGGTTTATCTAGGTTGGCATTGATCTTTTTTTTTAGGGTTGATTTTTTTCACTAATTTTCTTTTTCAAATTCATCATTCGACATTGGATTTTAATATTATTTTTTTAACCATCAACATTGGGTTAGTTTTATAATTGAGTTTCATAATTTTTTCTCAGTTTACCTTCTGTTTGGCTTTCTTATTCGCATAATCCAGGTAGTGAGGTTTGGTAAGTTTACCCGAGTTTGCAAAGTTTTTTTTCTTTTATTAATTGATTTTTTTTTCAATTTCACCCTTCTAAATTGGATTTGTTAGAAATTAGGTTGTGTGATTTCTTTTTAAATTTATTTTATATTAGGTTATCTCAGTCTCATGACTCAGATTTTATGTTTGGCAGTCAATCTCAAGTTGAATCGGGTTGGTTTCTTTTGACCTTTCTTTCAAAAAAGTTCATTTTGCATTATGCTGGTTATGGATTGAACTTTGTCTTTTTTTTTCTTTAGACAAGCACTTACTTTTTTTTATTTAATTTGACCGATTTATTATTGTTGCTTTTTTTCATCTAATTAAATAATACCAACTTATTTTATCTAATAGACCCGAATTACAAATTCTTCAGATTTCTTTAAAACACATTTTGCAGGATATAAGCATTTTTTTTACAATAAGAAAAAAATTTATTCTAACCCACGTCATAGTGCATACTATTGGAAAAAGTGAACTAGATAGTGTTTTCGGATTAAATGGCAGAGTTGATCAAGGAATAAAGGCAATATTAGAAGGCTAGGGTTAGGTTACTTGTAAAACTGTTTTATTAAAGAATTGTTTCAATTAAAAAAATTAAACTCTTGTGTTAGATTTCATTAATAATTTCTTTTATTTTTCAAAATATTTTTTAAAAATGAAAACTCTCTCTATGTAAAACTTGCATAGTCCTACCCTTATTTATTTGATTATTAAAATTTTAATATCATTTCAAGAATATTTAAATCAAAAGGCTTAATTTGATAAATAAGATTCCATGATTGTTTTTATATTATTGTATGATATGTTTTAATTCATTGCTTAAAAACACTCTTTCGTGGATTTGGGCACGAAAATCTGTGAGCTGATGCTTTTCTTTTCTAGATTGATCCCTCGCATTATAACATGATGTTTGGTGATTGCTAAATTCAAATGTGAATTAAGAAATTAAAGATTAAGAATGTTTTCTAATTAAAAACAAGATTTCCGAAGATTTTACAATTTAACAAAGTCAAAAGACCCCAGTTGAATCAGATTAGAGGTCAGATTAAAGGTGTGAAGTTGACAGCTTCAACGCCAGATGATCGGATCTATTTGAAATTATTACAATAATTATAGTTTAAAGTATTTTTTATTTAAAAATATATTAAAATATTTTTTTATTTTTAAAAAATTATTTTTAAGATCAGCTAATCAATATATTAAAATGATTTTAAAATATATTAAAAAAATTAATTAAAAAAATTTAAAATTTAAAAAAAAACATAATTTTAACACATTTTTAAATAAAATGGTTATCTTTCTCATGAAAGTCAATGAATAGTCAGGCATACGTTGGGCCTTCAGTATTATAGGTTTTGGCAGCACGTCACTTGAGCTAGCATGTGAATTGGCCCTGTGCAGGCTCATTCTCAGTGTAACATGAGATTTTTAATACAGATTTTGCATATTTAAAAACAAATATATTATTTATTATTTAGTGATTGTGTATTCAATGATTTATTTTAATAAAATAATTAAATTTAGGTCTTAATCACTACATCATATTTGATTAATATATAATATAAAAGACTTAATCTAGGACTCAAAGAGCCTCTAATAAACTAAAAAAATGAGAAATATATTATTTACTTATTTAATTTTTTATTAATTTTATATAAAAAATTCTTAGGATCAAAAACACATTTAGCATGTCATGTCCAAACCAATGCCAAACACATCGTTAAGTTAGATTTTGCATATTTAAAGATAAATATACTATTTATTATTTAGTGATTGTGTATTCAATGATTTATTTTAATAAAATAATTAAATTTGGATCTCAGTCCCTAAACTATATTTGATTAATATATAATATGAAAAGGTTAACCCAAGACTCAAAGAGCCTCTAATGAACTAAAAAAATGAGAAATATATTATTTACTTATTTAATTTTTATTAATTCTATATATAAAAGTCTTAGGATCAAGAACATCTTTAGCGTGTCATACCCAAACCAATGTCAAACACACCCTTAAGACAGATTTTGCATATTTAAATTTAAATATACTATTTATTATTTAAGGATTGTGTATTCGATGGTTTATTTTAATAAAATAATTAAATTTGGGTCTCAATCACCACAACATATTTGATTAATATATAATATGAAAGGTTTAATCCAGGACTCAAAGAGCCTCTAATGAACTAAAAAAAATGAGAAATATATTATTTACTTATTTAATTTTATATTAATTCTATATATAAATGTCTTAGGATCAAGAACATATTTAGCATGTCATGCCCAAATCAATTCCAAACACACCCTTAAGACAGATTTTGCATATTTAAAGATAAATATACTATTTATTATTTAGTGATTGTATATTCGATGGTTTATTTTAATAAAATAATTAAATTTGGGTCTCAATCACTACACCATATTTGATTAATATATAATATGAAAGGCTTAACCCCAAACTCAAAGAGCCTCTAATAAACTAAAAAAATGAAAAATATATTATTTACTTATTTAATTTTTTATTAATTATATATATAAATGTCTTAGGATCAAGAACATATTTAGCATGTCATGCCCGAACCAATGTCAAACACACCCTTAAGATAGATTTTGCATATTTAAAGATAAATATATTATTTATTATTTAATGATTGTGTATTCGATGGTTTATTTTAATAAAATAATTAAATTTAGGTCTCAATCACTGCACCATATTTGATTAATATATAATATAAAAGGCTTAACCCAGGACTCAAAGAGCCTCTAATGAACTAAAAAAATAAAAAATATATTATTTACTTATTTAATTTTTTATTAATTATATATATAAAAATCTTAGGATCAAGAACACATTTAGCATGTCATGCCCAAACCATTGCTTTAGACCGTAATTTTATATATAAGAACATACGATTTACACTACAAATATAGATCGATGATATGTTTTAAGCTATTTAAATAATTATCAGTATAGTATGATACAATTTAATATTATTAAATAATATGAGATAATAATTGTTGTTATCCATTTTTGGATTCCCACACAAAAAATAAAAAAAATACATGTAAAAATATATATTCAGAAGGAATCCAAAAAAAATAATATGAGTGAGAAAATGATGCTGGAATGCCCATAAAATAGCTAGAAATTGGTTGAGGAGGTTTAAAAATACAAGAATTAAAATTTGACAGTATATTTTTAACTGATGAGAGCCCTGTTGATAAGAAAATTCAATTTGAGGAAGAAAATTCTAAAATCAGATGTTTATGGACTCAATTAAATTTTATCTAAGGTTTAATTGAATTTATGGAGGGTTTGATTGCAAGAAAAATTGATTTTTAAGTCAATTTAGGCTTTTATTGGATGAAATTAAAGTTTTAGGGTCCAATTATAATTTTGAAGAGTTAATTTGGTCAAATCAGGGATTTAATTGCATAATTATTGAAGTTTGATGGTCAATTAGGGACTTGATTGAAACAATCCGAAACCAAGGACCAATCCGGAAACGGTGCTAAAATCAAGGGACCCAATTAAAATTTATCCGGGGTTTTGATTACAAGATTGTAAAAACATCCAAGGACCAAATCAGAAATATCATTTAAATTTGCAAAACGGTGTCGTTTCACTGTTCACTGTTTTCTTCATCCGCAACTGTTTCATGCAGCTGGCTGTTCACTGCCTTCTTCATCAGTAACGGTTCCATGCAGCTGGCTGTGAGACATTACAGCAGCAACAGCGCCAATTCGTTTTAATTATGGGGCATGTGTCACGGCTGTCATCCCTCTGCAAACGTTATCAAGCTGGCCATTACCAGCACAAGGTCTCTGGCCTATAAAAGCAGAAGAAAACAGAGGGGTAGGGGGAGGAGAGGAGAGCAGAACAGAGGGGAGACACAAGACAGAGAAGGGGGAAGAAAACGGAGGAGGAGGAACGTAAAGAAGAGAAAATGACGAGACAAAGAGGGAGGGAGAGAGCTGAAGAAAAAAAGAAAACACAGGGTGGGAAAGAAAAAAAATAGAGAATTAAAACCAGGAAAAAGAGCCGAGTGAACGAAGAACAGAAGCACGCAGAAGGCAGGAGGAAGAAGAAGAAAATATAGAAAAACCGAAGCAGCGTCCCCCGCTTACCACCGCCCGTCTTCCTCTTCGCCGCCACCAGCGGCACCGCTAGCACCAGCAGCACCTCCACGAAGCCACTGCAGAGAGGCAAGAACACTGTTGACGGGAGAAACGAAATACAGAGGAAACAGACAGCACGGCGAAGCAGAGGAGAGAAGAAAGAGAAGCAACGTCTGCCACCACAGCTGGCTGCCGCGACAACAACGCCACCGTGAGCCTAGCTACCAGAGCATCTCCATTCCAGGTAACACTCTTCTCCTTCTTCTCGTCTGCCCGGTTGGTCTCTTGCATGCAGAACGTGTACTGTTCACGTTTCTGCAGCAAGGAAAATAATTAACCGTGCACAGTAACCAGTTACATTGTTTGTTTCGGGCTGGAACATCACCCAGCCCACGGGTTGAGTCCAGCCACATGGACCGGGCTGGCCCAACACAAAAAAAAGAAAATTTTCTTCAAAAATTATTTCAAAAATCTGATTTTTCTACTGAAGGTTGCTTAGTATTAATTTGTATTTTTATACCGTAAAGATATAAATTTGATATTAAAATACCTGATTTTTGTCAAAACATTGCAAAAAAAATTATTAATTTTTTTTTTATGTTTTCATGCATACGGCCAAGTATCTCAAAGAAAAAAAATCATATCATATTTTCATACAACAAAAATTCAAAAATATATATTAGCATGCATTTTGACTTTAATAACCAGTTTATTAAAGTCACGAGAACTAGGTCAATATTTCAAAAATTAAAAAAATAATAATATTTTATTTTCTTTTAGTATCTGAGGTTACGACCTTATACGTAAGACGTATTACGGATATTAAATTTTTTTATTGACGTTATAACGGTTAAGTTTTACTCGATAAGATAAGGATCTCCTTACTTAGGATGACTTTTCTTAAACCATAGATGGACCAACAATTAGAAAACATGACAAGATCTTAGATTTTATCAGACAATAAAACAATGCAGCTTATCTTAGGTAAGACGTATTTGTGGTGCTAATACATTTCCTTTACACAACCGGTCCCTGTACCCTGTATCTGAGACTAGTTAGGGTTTCTAGTAACCAAAATATTAGATGGCAACACCATTCTAATTTTTTAGTGATAAGAGGTAAAAATTATTTGTCTCCCTATATTTACCAGATAGATAAAAGATAAAACATATAAGGATGGATGTTTTCACTGCGACGCTATACGCGTGCAACAATAATCAAGGACCTAATTTAATATGATTTTATTATCTCTTAACTTTTAACTTTTGGCTTTTATTAACTTATTTTTAAGCATTTTTAGAGTTTTGATAGCCAAGATAAAGTTTTAATGAAATACTGAATTGTTAAAGTTGATTTAAGAATATTAGTTTATATTATTATGGGTTTGTGTGATGTATAAATAGTCACATGTTGAAAAAACAGGATTAATTTATTTTTTTTGGAATTATATTGATGTTTTATTCTATTTTTTAGTTAGAGATAGATTAATTTAAACTTGTATACTATCTGCTATCTACATGTACTTTGTATTCTCGTATAACAATAAATAAATAGTGTTGAATCCTAATTTCCTAAGATAAGATGATATATTTAGTTATTGTTAAAGAATAAATTATATATTAAAACTTATTAATCAAATGTTCATCTCACAACTCTTATTTTTTTAATTAAAATTAATTTATAGCACAAAATAACCATAAATTTCAAGTTTAAAGGATTTTTATTTGAAAAAAATATTTAATTGAAAATATAAATTATATTTTAATGTTGCACCTAACAATTTAATTTTATATTTTATAAAATTAAATATTTTGACATTGATTTTTGTATATAATTATGAATCAATTAACTCTTAATCCATGTGCCACATTTTACCAAGAAGTGATCGAATGGCTACTCAAATTAACTACTCCGCAGACCCAATCTTCCATCAATTTTACTTCAACCTTCCATCAATAAATCTCGTGGGACTTAAAAAATGCCACCACATATAAATTAACCTCAAGTAAAAAAAAACAAATCAAGCTTATATAACAAGCACATAATTAAATATAAGTAAAATATTTCAAATACAAACTTAATATAAACATTAATTGTTAACAAGTAAATTAAACGCATGATAAGTTAAGATCCAAATTTATTTACCAAACACATAATTAAACATAAAACTAAAATATTCCCAACACAACTTGATATAAACATTCCAAACAACTAACTTAAACATTAATAATTAAAATAATATTATTCTAAGCTCCTAAGAGATTTATAACAGGTAAGAGTCACTTCTCGAACAAAACTTGGCCATCACTCCCATTCCAAACTTGGCGCCTACGCACTGAAAATTGAAGATCTATTGCCTTCATCATCCATGACGTTAACCCTCTCATCTTAGTCCTGCCTCAATTACCGACCCACCAGCAAAGTTGGACCAAGCTCTGCTCTCAAAACATACATGTCAGCCACAGTAGTCTTTTAGCATTCAGTATATTTTCTCATTCTTCCATATAAAGTTTCTTCAAAGTAAATTCCTAATGCCCTATATTTTTTTTCTTTAAAAAAATTTTAAGGAAGAGTAATTATGGTAAGATAATGGTTGTTTTTTAAAATATATTTCATTTGAAATGTATTAAATGAATATTTTTTATTTTAAAAAAAATTATTTTTTATATCAGCATATTAAAACGCTGTGAAAACACTAAAAAATAAATTATTTAAAGTAAAAAAATAAAAATTTATTTTAAAAAAAAAAACATTTTAAAAACATAAAAACTAACATTATATGGTACATTACCTTCTCTCGAACCTTTCATATGCTCTAAAAAGATACTCATTAGCAGTGTGCACATAAATCAAACCTAATATCAAATCCAATAATAAGAGGGACCATTACAAGAAGAAGAAATCACATGAGATACATTGAATTAAGTCAAAAGTCTTTCATAATTATTAAGAAAGAATAATTAGTCAAACCAAATGGAAGCATCAAAATTGGTTACCCATGAAAAATAGAAAATGCATCCCCTGTTATTCATTCCCTCCAGCCTGCCAATATGTTTTTCGTTGCCCATGAGACGATATCTTGAAAATGAAAGCCATATAAATGGTAGAGGAGCAAGATAAGACAATCACATCCATTTTTAAATAGCAAAACAAGCTCACAAAGAGGAAGAAATGGCGGAGTTGTTCGTTAATCAGGCAAAACAATATGCAGAGACAAGGCCAAGTTATCCTCAAGAACTATTCCAATTCATTGCCTCAAAAACTCCCGCTCATGACCTTGTTTGGGATGTTGGCACGGGAAGTGGGCAGGCTGCTCGATCGGTGAGTTCTCTTGCCCTCCTCTGTCTCTTATCCAGTTCTTCTACCTGACATTTGTGTTGATTGCAATTCTTGATAAGACTAGTATATTAGACGACATATCAAATGCATGTTACTCAGCTAACACCAAGCATGTCATGTAGGACATTGTAGCCAATACCACGCAGGACATGCAGGACGTAACAACACGATTTGCACACCAGCCGCTTGCCACTTTGACAGCTATAACAAGATTTGTAAATACAACAAAATAAATCTGTTACATTTCTTCTCCCATTCTGTTATGAATATAGAACGATATAGTGTGTTAGAAGTTGTTATACTAAGCTGTATATAAATACAGCAGTGCTTCATGTAAAGAGAAATAAAACAGTGAATTATTTATGAAATACACAGTGAAGATTTCGTCCTTCATGTAAATTCTCTCCTTCTTCATCCTTTCACATCTTCTTCAATTCATATCATAGTATTCTAACCAATCCAAGTTTCTTAATTTCAGCTAGCTGGGATATACAAGCATGTAACAGGAACAGACACAAGCCTGAAACAACTGGAATTTGCACCAAAACTTCCCAATGTGAGCTACCACCATACGCCTTCAGTAATGTCAATGAGTGGACTTGAACAGACTGTGTCAACACAATCTAGTGTTGATCTAGTGACTATTGCTCAAGCCATGCATTGGTTTGATCTCCATGCATTTTACCAACAAGTAAAATGGATACTCAAAAAACCTGATGGAGCCATTGCTGCTTGGTGCTACACAGTTCCTGAAGTCAATGACTCTGTAGACTCGGTCCTCAATCCATTTTACTCCATTGATTCTGATCCCTACTTGGAACCGCAGCTTAAATTGATCGACGACAAGTATATGAGCATTGATTTTCCCTTTGAGCCAGTTGAAGGAGCTGATCATACAGGACCATTCAAGTTTGTAGCAGAGAAACTGATGGATTTAGATGAGTATTTTACGTACCTAAGGTCATGGTCTGCGTATCAAACGGCGAAGACAAAGGGTGTGGAGCTACTGAGGGATGATATGATTGAGAGTTTCAAGCGTGATTGGAATGAAGATGGGCACGACCAAAAAGTTGTCAAGTTTCCTGTTTACCTGACGATTGGCAAGGTGGGAAATGCATGAGATTGTAAATCAAATGGTTCACTAACTAGATAAATGGAAAATAAAGTCAGACTGAAAGTTAAGATGTTCCTCAATGAAAAGTACTCTGTTGATCACTGTAATGCTCATGGAATTAAAATGTGGTGTGTCTTGTCTCTACCCCTTGAAGGCTGCTGCTTAATTACTTTGTTTGAGTCAAAATGTCCAATCTTCCACCATCAATAAGTTGATATTCAACCAAACAGCTGAAGAATTAGCAGGGAAGTTACTGAAAAAATAGATTAAAACTGACGCTGGAAATGAAGTTTCTCTGGCAATCTATTCTTCAAAATCCGTAAGAAAAATTAAGAGTACAAGAACAAAATCATGCTTGAGTTCCAAAATTCCAAAAAATCCAAACCTTACTTTTAAGCCCCAGAAAGCAAATTCATCCCAGCACCAGAACTTCTTTCTTATTTTTAAGTTGTTTTAAATAAAGATAGCCTTGTAATAAGTTACTTTAAATAACTGCTTTCTCAAATCCTAGACAAATAGCTAGATAGATAAATGTTCATCCTTGTTTTATTTTTAAGTGGCATTTGCATAATGCAAATTCGTTGTGTTATTTGCCTTCTTTTTTTATATATAATTTGTAGCATGTTTGTCAATGGTAAAGATTTTTTTAAAATATTTTTTTATTTAAAAATATATTAAAATAATATTTACTATATTAATACATCAAAACGATCAATAAATACTAAAAAATTATTAACTTGAAACTAAAACAACAAATATTTTTTATTTAAAAATATATTAAAATAATTTTTTTTATATTAACACATTAAAACAATTAATAAATACTAAAAAATTATTAACTTGAAACTAAAACAACAAATTTTAAAATTAAAAAAACAACATAATTAGATCGCAAATGCTAAAAAAGTTGTTCATCGTAAACTAAACTCATTAAACACCACTTTCTTCACGAGCACTGTGACAAACTAAAGTCAGTTTATGGTCTCAACAACATTATACAGGCCGAAGACGTTGCTTTTTCTTGCATATATGAACCCAATCATGACAGGACTTCGGACCTCATCAAAAGATGGGCTTTCCTCATTAGGACGATATTGGAGCTGCTCTGTCAAAGTTGTAACAAGTTGAGCATAAATACACCACCCCCCACCACCCCCCCCGATAAACAGACCGAAAGATTTTCAGGTTCCTGTTTAAAATGTGATGTCCACGAAATTAGATTGAACCGAATCAAAGCTGGCAACGGAAATATTTTAATTTAAAAGTAGTGTTCAGTGGCAGAAATGAATGACATGTAAATTTTCTGCATCGCCATTACATAGCAAGCTGTTCTTTCTCTTCTTGTTCATCCATGGTATCACTAAGCGCCACACCTCTTGTCTCTGGCAAACAGAAAACAAACACACTAGAGCACAAAATCACCAAGCCAAACACCCCATATGACAAGACCTTGTTACTTCTCCCAGCAGAAATTAGAATTGGGCTAAACACAGCTCCAAATACAAGTGCTTGCCTTACCATCGACGAGGCTCCGTTCCTCACACATGTTGGAAACAACTCCAGTGTGTAAATCATTAGCATAATAAAAGCTGTACAGGCACTGAAGTATGATACCTGCTCCAGTCCAATTAGCACCACTTCCTTCCAGTTCATGACGCACATTATGCTGCAAATGCCACCTAATGTAGTGAGTGCAAGAAGAGATCCCTTTCTGCTCCATTTGCTTACGATAAAGGAAAAGATGATGTATGATGGTATTTCAGCTAAAGCATTGAATGCAACACTCAAGTAGATGTTGAAGCCCAAGTTTCCCACTGCTAAAGGCATGCTGTAATACACAATTCCAATGCCAAAACCTGTTAGCATCACAATTAACAACCTTTGAAGAGCCCATTTTCTCACGAGTAAAATCTTGATTGGTGAGTAGAGGTTAGTTTTTGGTGCTTCCTTTTCGAGGGAAATGTAGGGTAAGCACAAGTTCAGGCTTGTTGGACCAAGTCTTTTCAATATTGCCATAGCAGCTTCTTTGCGGCCTTGCAAGAAAAGCCAGCGGGGAGATTCCAGTACTAAAAGATGAACTAGTACACAATACAAGATGGATGGAGTTGATGTCCATACATAGATAGTTATCCATGAAGAATTTCTGTTTATATACGCTATACCTGGCAAAGATAATAGCCCTAATGCAAAGGAGACTCCAGCAATGGTTCCCATTTGGCCACGCCATTTGCTTCCTACCTTTTCAGTGGCTAACACAAGAGCAGTTGCTCCAATTGCTGCTCGGCCAAATCCACTTAAGAATCTGAAGGCAGAATAGATCCATACATTAGTGGAGAAAATGGTCATGAGAGAAGCTATGGACACTGTTAGACAAGAAAGTGTTAGCTAGTTCTTTCTGCCAAGAGAAGTGTCAGCGAGTGTGCCTAGAACGAAACCACCAAGCAAGCAACCGAGAAAGAAAGACGATGCTGGCAGGCCTTTTATGAAGGAGCTTGCACATTCAAGATCCCAATCCGATATGATTGTCTTGCAAGTGTGTCCATTCCAGGCCCATGAAGACCTGGAAAGGTCACATATGTTAGCACTTGAGTTGCACATGCCAATGTTGATGCAGTGCCACGCCGGTTCCGAGTCTGCGTAGACACTAATGAATGTCTGCTGAGCATCAAAGAACCTTGATAACAATACAAGGGTGGATTGAACTAATTGGGTCCATCCAAAATCTCCTATTACCCTTTCAACAACCGAATCAAGAGACGCCTGAGGTTCATCGACAGCCGAATTTTCTGGCTCCGTCAGAAGGAATGGAGGCAACAGAGGGCTGGAATCTGCCATGCTGTGATCCTGGTTGTGCTATCAACTAGCAAGTGTACAACTAGAACTAAAAATGAAGGGGTGTGGATACATGGCGGAGACATTTTGGTTCACTTAAAAGTCTAAGAATGGGACCAAATGCCTTGGATTTGGAACCCCACTAAAAGATTTAGTTCTCCCACAGAGGCTTTAGACTTTCGTTTCAGAAAATTTTGCCAGGAGATGAATTTAATACTCAAGCTTTAAGTGCAGGAATCCACTTTGGAATAATTAAAAACACAAACAATGACAGTCAAGCATGAAACATGTGTTCAGAAAAGAATGCCATTGTTTTAGTTCCTTCCACTTTCCCAATTCCCATCTGCTAGCATTGGGATTTTTTTTACTTTTCCTTCGAATAAAGAATGATTAGAGACTGTTGAATCAGTTCATATGTTCACCACCCTTCACAGGTAGGAGATTGAGTTTGGAGTACAGTAACAATTATTTTTTTAGAATAATTTTTGTTTAAAAATATATTAAAATAATATTTTTTAGTTTTAATATTCACATATTAAAACAATTCAAAAACATAAAATATAAATAAATTTAAATAAAATAAAACTAAATTTGAACCCACCTTTATTTAAGCCCTGTTCCCAAATGAGAAAGTGTCTTCTTACTGCCAGTAATAAAAACTCTGATGTAGCTTTATAAATAACACCTTATAAATACTTCGGACACATCATAAATCTTCAATTCTTAAACACAAATTCATATAAACAGTTGTCCCCTTGATTTTTCTGAAGATTGTTAGGAGATATTTGAAAATGGAATGATGGAAAGTATTTTAAAAAATATATATATTAAAATAATAATTTTTTTATTTTTTTAAAAATAAATAAATAATTTTTTTTTCTTAAACACAAAAACAAATACCGTATATTTTTTACATACCACACTAATTAAAACTTTGAAGATGCTTTTTTAAGATATAATAAAGGGTATTTTTTTAGTCGTATTCCGCTTATTAAAAATTTAAAAGTAGTTTTTTTTTCTTTTTTCATAAGAAAAGTTAGGCTTTCTTTTTAATCGGAGATTCGTCCATTTTGAGACCGGTCTCCATTAAAATTAAATTTATTCTTTGAATAATGTTTTTTTTTAAAGCATTTTTTAACAAATTTATACATATTCTCAAATAATGTAAATCACAAGTTTCAAATCTTACAAAAAAAAAACTAAAATATCTTTGCTATTTTTGACCCGTGATATGGTTTAATAACTTTGCTATCAACCCTAAATAATTGTGTAATATAATTTAAAAAAAAAAAAAAAACACTGTCTTTCCATCCTTTTACCTAAAATTGAAGTTATAGAATAAAAATCACATCCATACAAAAGTCAATTACTTAATCCTTAATCTCTGCTTACAAATATCTCTTCTTCTCCACCCTCTCCATCTCTTACAAGCCTTTGCCTACAAAACTATATACATAAACCAAACTAAACCCAGCACGAACCTGTAAATATAAAACAGCCCTTTAGTAAACGTACCACAACCCCTCCAAAACAACATTTAATGGATGTGAAGATCAGAGAGGTCTTCGAGTCCGTCGGTTCCTTCTTCACCGGTGATGATCATATCCCATGGTGCGACCGTGACATCATTCATGTAAGTATATTTGTGGGTTCTTGAGAATTTGTTGTTGATCATATGGGGTTTGGTAATTTAGCAAAAGTCGTTGCCTTGTTTAGATATATAGACTCGGATTTCTTGTTTTACATATGTTAGAATGCTTAACCATGTTGTGGTTTAGAAAATATTGGTATTCGTGATGCTGGAGTTGATTGTTATGACAGAAAGATTAAAACTTGTGGTTTTTTTTTTGAAATTTTTTCTTTTGGTTTATGTAAGGATTAATGATAGATGTTGAATATGAGAGGAATGCAAGGAAAGGGTGAAAGTTTTAAGATAGAGAATAAAGGTTTTTCGTTTTTTTCTTGTTTTTGTTTTGAAGTAAGAAAATTGAGGGCAATAGAAATCAATTTTGCTAAAAATATAGGTCCCGTCTGGAGCCGGTTCATTTTGTTTGATTATGGTCTTTGTACCCCTTCAAGACTCTTAATTCATTTTTCTTACTGGTTTTGGAGGCATTTACAATCAGGTTGTGTAGATTTTGTGTGCTTGACAGTTCGTCTATATCATCATTTTTTTCCGGGAATGGAATCATGTCACACTGCTCTTTTGCTTTGGAATATTGTATATGCTTGCTCTTGCTTTCTTCACTGCTACTTGTTCAGCTGAATGGCCGTCTCCTGATGTTTTTCCTTTGTATATTTGAAACTTAAGATTCGTTTAACTTTAGTGTCCTAGTTTGCTAAAGAAGTTCTGTTATTGTCCTTTGTCATGGTATGTAAATACTTTAGAGCAAGAATTGCGAAATCTTTTTTATAAAAATGGAAAATGAAGTGTTGGAATGCTTTTTCTCTGATGTTGCATGTGTTTCATTCAGTCCCAACTCCCAGGTCTTTAGCATTTATGTTGCCTTTGCTACTTAAAAATAGTAAGGACCTATAAGTTGTTTTGCTGAATCAATAGTTATTTCAATTTTCCATGATTTTGTGTTTTGGTTAACACTCTGTCCTTTTGATGCCAGGGCTGTGAGAGGGAGGTTGCAGAAGCTGCTGAAGGTGACTCAGAGGAACTTAAAAGGGATAGCATTATGCGATTGTCATGGGCTCTTGTTCACTCTAAACAACCAGAAGACGTGCAGCGTGGGATAGCTATGCTTGAAGGTAAACGACAAAAATTGTCTGTCATTTTTATCTTACCGCATCCAACTTCTTCTTGCTGATGTCCGCATGCAGGACATATTAGAGAAAGTTGCTCCTTGTGTTTCTTTAGGGAATAGATTGTGTTTATTTGGGATTTTAGGGGTTGGCGCAAAATTGGTAAATTATTTGAGGTTTAAACATGTTTGGAGAACAGTGAAGTTGGTGGCAAAGAGTTGATGATTTGAATCAGATTAAGCTACTAGTTTTCTGGTACAGATCCCAAATTTTGAGTTGTGTGGCTTGCTTCCAGAGGATTAAATAATGAGGAAAGCCTTGGATTTGTACCTTTTGTAATTGGAGAAAATGGATGGGATTCTACTGCATATACTTTTGGCAGCTTATCTGCAAATATGTATTAGGTAGAATCCTTGCTTGTCTGGATGGTGTTGGCTTTTCAGCCACCATAATACTGTCCCTACATCAGTAGTTTTTAGCATGCTTCATGCCAAGTTCCCTTCACTGGAACAATTCAAAATAGTAGTCTTATAGTGATTGTATTCCTGATGAATTTTTAAAGTCATTTATGAAGTTCACTATGCTACCACAGTTTTGCAGAATAATATTTTCTGCAACATGCTTTCTTCTTTTGGTATCAACTGTAAGCGATTGAAAATGTTGACTTCATGAACTAGCTAACTAGCAGGAATATTGAAAGGGAGTCCCTAGATAGACCATTGCCTCTTGCATGTAATTGCTTCCATTTGTGAGCTAATTCGCTCTTAAGTTTGTATGTGTCTTCCATTTTAATTTTCATATCTTTATTTAAAATTTGCGTGCTCTTTCTTGAACTTAATACCCTTTGTTGCAGCATCATTGGCAAATAGTAGCTCGCCTTTGCAACAGAGAGAGAAGATTTATCTTCTGGCTGTGGGATATTACAGAAGTGGTGAATATTCAAGGAGCAGGCAGCTGGTGGACCAATGTCTGGAGGTCTCTTGTGTTTATGTCTGCATAAGTGCTGTTTTCTTTTTGTTTTTTGCTTCTTTATTCTGAATTTCAACTTTTTGTAGATTGCACCTGATTGGAGGCAGGCTTTGGTCCTGAAGAAGACACTTGAAGATCGAATTGCCAAAGGTATGCTCACTTTGAACATTTTTACTCTCATGATAGCATTAATCTGAATAAGTTTCAAAGGTATTTGTCTAAACAATGCTGAAAGTGTTTGTCAAAATGCAGATGGTGTTATTGGAATAGGCATCACTGCTACTGCTGTGGGACTGATAGCTGGTGGAATTGCTGCAGCATTCGCTCGCAAGAAATGACAACTCTCAATCCCATCAATGTGCATAAAAAATATTTTTTAAAAAGAGCAGCTTTTTTTGTTTTCAGCTTTGTAAATAATTTTAGATTATGAACAGTAGCATCACTCAGTTATATCTATGTTACGACTGCTATATTGTTTGTAGACAATAGCATTACCTAAATAGGAAGCTTGAGCTATGAGTTGGTTCTACCATATGGCCATGTTTGAATAAATAGCTCTCTGTACCTAGATTCTTGTATTTTGTATAGCAGCAGCCTTGGAAAATTTGAATTTGCTGAAGTGTGTGTGGACTTGTAGTTCGTGTAACATAAAGCAAGAGCAAGATTGAAGAAATCTCTGTTGATCTCCATACAGTGCAGGATTGTTTCTTGTATATGTTAGGATGCTGGACCAGCATTGTTATAGTATTTTATGCGTCGTCCTATTTTTTTATGAGAAAAGTTAGTTTCTTTTGATATAAAAGAGTCACAGTCATGATTGAGGGGATTACAAATAAAGTGTGGGGTGGTTCCTGATTCCCGAATCCAGGTTTATCACATTAATCGTTTCCCTAGGCCTATTATTGCTCGACTAAGCTGAAAA